>JGI2924J29684_1078311_pt1 | contig 40509 bp, 28 predicted proteins | sample BenlonsequencITS_FD_29684 | JGI IMG/M metagenome (IMG submission 29684) | reverse complement strand
ATATCGGAAGAAGCAATCTCGTCATACGTGCAATGAAAGCACATCGAGATCACTTCACTCCGCTCGTGATGACGGATTATTGATTTATGAAACAGCCTCATAGGGGGTAATTCGGATGGTTTTTACCTCTCCTAGCCTCTCCCGTGAGGAGAGGAACCGCTCCTGGAGTTCACTCAAAAGAGAAGTTGAGTAAATCAAAACATTAAATCTGTGTTTATCCGTGTCCATCCATGGCAGAATAGTTTCACCTCTCCTAGGGGACAAGCGGATAAAGCACTAGCCGATTACAGCCGTGCATCCACCAAGCCTTTGTCCAGCATGCCCTTGACATCGTAAACCACCTGCTTATCGGACTTTTGGATGGTCCAGGTCTTGAATTCCTGATGGGCAACGGCCAGGATAATCGCCGAATAGCCAGACAGGTCCGGCTGTTGGTCACGGTCCAGCACCTGGATATGGTATTCGTGCGCCACTTCCGAAGGATTGGCCCAGGGGTCGTAGACGTCTACATGAATGTCAAAATTCTCCAGTTCCCGGTAAATATCGATCACGCGTGTATTGCGTACATCTGGACAATCCTCTTTGAAGGTAAATCCCAGGATCAGCACCTTGGATTCCATCACCTTGAGGTCCTTGCGCATCATGTGCTTGATCACCTCGGTGGCGACATGTTTGCCCATGGAATCGTTCAGGCGCCTTCCTGCCAAAATGATCTCGGGGTGATATCCTACTTCCTGCGCCTTTTGGGCAAGGTAAAAAGGATCTACCCCGATGCAGTGCCCACCGACCAGGCCTGGGCGGAAAGGGAGGAAGTTCCATTTGGTACCGGCCGCCTCCAGTACTTCCTGGGTATCTATATGCAACAGGTTAAAGATCTTGGAAAGCTCGTTGACAAAGGCAATGTTGATGTCCCGCTGGGAATTCTCGATGACCTTGGCCGCCTCGGCCACTTTTATGGAGGAAGCCTTGAAGGTCCCTGCCGTGATGACCGACCGGTAAAGTCCATCGATAAACTCGGCCGCTTCAGGGCAGCTACCGGAAGTCACTTTTAATATCTTGGCAACAGTATGCTCCTTGTCCCCAGGGTTGATCCTTTCCGGGGAATAGCCCACAAAAAAGTCCTGGTTGAATTTCAGTCCTGAACCTTTTTCCAGCACCGGCACGCACTCCTCCTCGGTCACCCCGGGGTACACGGTAGATTCATAGATCACCACATCTCCTTTTTTCAACACCTTACCGATGGCCTTGGAAGCCTTGAGCATTGGGGTCAGCACGGGACGGTTGTGCTTGTCGGTAGGCGTGGGCACCGTCACGATATAAACGTTGCAATCAGCAATATCCCGCTCCGAGCAGGTGGGGTAAAAACCGGTTGCCCCATCCCCCAACTCATTTTTGTCGTTGACCAATACGGACCGTAAAAGTTCATCCTCCACCTCCAGGGTATGGTCCTTTCCCTTGGAGAGCTCCTCTACCCTGGGGCCGGAGATATCAAAGCCCGTCACCGGATACTTCTTGGCAAATTCTACGGCAAGGGGCAGGCCTACATAGCCCAGGCCAATAACGGCAATGTTTGCTTTTTCAAGCGGAAAAAGTAGCGTATTCATGAGTAGTGTCTATTATAAAGCAATGTAAGAATAGGTCTGTTTTGGTTTTATTGATGTTTCACAAATATAGTTGTTTGGTTGGATTTTGGATCAAGCCATGATTTCTGGAAGCGATAAATCTCTTTATTTATCTGAACAATAATAGGCCATAAACGCTCCAAGTAATTATAAATTCCTTCCAGTGCAGGTTAAAGCATGCATTTTGTGCCTCTAGGAATTTGTGGCATTTTTAATTATCCGTGGTTTTACTACTAAGCGTCCTTGCAGCCACCAAACTAAATGCCAGGTCCTTGTTTTTTCGTTCTGCACGCTTATAAAACATAGGTGCAGCCCGTTGACTGCACCTTTCACAAAAGGAAATCGCATGGCATTCGATCATTCCTCTTTCTACGTCACCGTACTGGCTATAAAATATGGGTTATGTAAATCCTTTTTGTTGTATTCCAACGATTGATCACTTTCGGCCTGCAACACCTGCCCTCCCATCGCCTTTAACACGCCATGGGCCGCAGCGGTGTCCCATTCCATGCAGGGTGCAAAACGGGGGTAAATCTCCGCTTTGCCTTCGGCCAGCAACATAAACTTCAGCGAACTGCCCATACTGATCACACTGGCCTCGGGGTAGTCCGCCATAAAGGCCCTGGTCCGTGCACTCGGATGGGACAGGCTCACGACCATGGTCCCTACTTGTTCTTTCTGTACCTGACCTAACCGGAATGGAGGTCGGTCACCTACCTGCTTCCAGGCACCCTCCGCTTCGCTCCCCCAATACATCCAGCCCATCACCGGGGCATAGACCACGCCAAGCACGGGACGTCCCTCATGGATCAGGGCAATGTTCACGGTAAATTCACCGTTTCTTTTGACAAACTCTTTGGTCCCGTCCAATGGATCCACCATCCAAAACCAATCCCATTGGCTTCGGACCGCATAAGGAACCTCTTCTCCTTCTTCAGAAAGCACCGGTAGCCCTGTCTCCTGAAGTATCTCAAGAATACAATGATGGGCTGCTTTGTCTGCTCGTGTCAATGGGGAATCATCCTCTTTGTAGGCCAATCCTATGTCGGGAGCCCCATACACTTCCATGATCTCCGTTCCTGCTGACTTAGCTGCCCCTACCGCTACCAAAGTAAGTGCCTCTACATTCATTTATCCGGTTTATCGCTCTATGATTTCACATGCCCTTTACGTTGGACTTTTACTAATCCACCAGCTCAGGCTTATCCTTTTCCAACTTCTCAAACACCTTTTTCACGTCCTGGGCACTTTCCTTTTTCAGTACCAGGATGGCATCTTTGGTCTGTACCAAAATGGTATTTTCCAGTCCCACGAATTCCGTGTGGACATTGCTGCCGATGATCATATTGCCCTGCGCATCGGGCTCATAGCCGTGCTGCTCCATGTACTCGAATACCGACTCAAAAGAGCCCATGTCCGACCAGCCAAATGAGGATGGCACTACCTTTATTTTCCGTGTGCGCTCCATCACGGCATAATCCACCGATATAGAAGGGATCTTCATGGACAGTTCTTTGTCCAAAAACCCATCCGATGCCGCCTCCATGGCCTCTTGCGAACGTTTGAATACCTCCGGCTCATAGCTTTCCAGCTCGGAAAGGAATACCTGCGCCTTGAAGCAGAACATACCCGAGTTCCAAAGAAAATTCCCCTGCTCTAAAAACTGCTCTGCGGTTGCCAGATCAGGTTTTTCCCGGAAACCCTTTACCGACTCCCCGTCGGCCTCGATATAGCCAAACCCGGTTTCCGGGCGGGTAGGTTTGAGGCCGAAGGTCACGATATGGTCTTCCTTGGCCAATTCAATGGCCCTCTCAACACTTTTAGTATAGGCATCTCCCGTGGTAATCAGGTGGTCCGAGGGAGTCACAAAAAGAATATCCTCCGGCCCGGAACGAAACGCCGCAAAGGCAATGGCCGCTGCCGTATTCCGGGGACAGGCCTCGATCACTTCGATATATTTGGTAATGCCAAGCCCTTTAATATCCTTTCGGGACAGTTCATAGTTGGCCTGGTTGCCGACGATCATCAGTTGATCGCACAGGGGCTGGTTCCGCTCCACCGTCTTTTGGAACAAGGTCCTTTCCTCAAAAATAGGCAAGTATTGTTTGGGACAACTTTTTCGGGAAAGGGGCCAAAGCCTGCTGCCTACCCCTCCGGACAATACTACGTTCGTAATTTTCATTCGTTTGGTTAAGTTTATCTTGACGTTTAAAAATCAGCTTCAAAGTTACGCTCTTTTTTAAAACTATTCCAATACCATTCACATGCCAATCCCAGTCCCTGCCTTACGGAATATTCAGGTTCATACCCTATCACCTTTCTGCCCTTCTCGATGGAAGCCAGGGAATGGGGCACATCACCGGCCCGCTGCGGACCGTATTCCATGGGGATCCCGGATATTTCCTTGTCAAATTTTGACAGTTCTTCTTTCAGGTAACTTCCCAGCTCGTTCAGGTTTACCCGCTCCCCAAAAGCCACGTTGAACACTTCTGAGATGACCGCATCGGTGTTGAACGGCCGGCCGATATGGGCATGATACTCTGCAAGGTTTGCCTTCATCAGTGCCGTCCCGGTCACGGCCGCCTTGACATTGGCCTGGATGACATTGTCGATATAGGTAAAGTCCCTGGAAAAGGAACCGTCCCCGTTAATCCTTGGGGATTCCCCTTCCACCAGGCACCGCACAAATTTCGGGATGACGGCTGCATAGGCCCCGTCGGGATCCTGTCTCCTGCCAAATACGTTGAAATACCGCAGGCCAATGGTTTCCAGCCCATAGGTGTCGGCAAAGTTCTTGGCAAATAACTCGTCCACATATTTGGTGATGGCATAGGGTGAAAGGGCATTGCCGATGACATGCTCTACCTTGGGCAGGTCGGGATGATCACCGTATGTTGAAGAGCTTGCCGCGTAGACCACCCGCTGTACACCTGCTTCCTTGGCGGCAAAGAGCACTTTGACGAAGCCCCCTATGTTCACATCGGTAGAGGTCATGGGGTCGGCGATCGATCGCGGCACAGAGCCCAATGCTGCTTGATGGAACACCCATTTGCATCCCTCCACGGCCTCGGCACAAGTGGTATAATCCCGAATATCCCCTTCGATCAGGCTAAACCGGGAAGAGGTCAGGGCCTTTTCCAAGTTTGTCCGTTTGCCCGTGGAGAAATTATCCAAACAGACCACCCGGCTTCCGGCTTCCAGCAGGGCGTCGATCAGGTTGGAGCCGATAAACCCGGCTCCGCCCGTGACCAATACTTTTGCTCCGGAGAGTTGATGTCCTTCAGTTGTTCCAATCATTGCCTTTCGTTTTGCTTTGTCCCCTTAAGGTAAGCATTATTAAATACCGATGCCATAATGGGTAAAGCCCAATTCCGCCAAGTATTTCTTATCATAGATGTTCCTGCCGTCAAATACTACCTTATTGCTCAGCAATTTGCCCAATGCACTCCAGCTCGGCATCCTGAACTGTGACCATTCGGTCACCAGCAACAGCGCATCCGCATCCACACAGGCATCATAGGCATCGTCACAGTAGGTCACTTTATCGCCCACGTACACTTCCTTGGCCTCTTCCATGGCAATGGGGTCATATGCCTTTACCTTGGCGCCAGCGGCCCGGAGTTCGTTGATCATCACAATGGCCGGTGCCTCGCGCATATCGTCGGTATTGGGCTTAAAGCTCAGTCCCCACATGGCGAAGGTCATGCCGCTGAGGTCGTCTCCGAAATGCTGCTTGATCTTGTGCACCAAACGGTGTTTCTGGTCGTCATTTACCGCTTCCACGGATTGGAGGACACGCAGGTCATAGCCGTAGGTCTTCGCCGTCCGGATGATGGCCTTGACGTCCTTTGGAAAGCAGCTTCCGCCGTAGCCCACACCGGGATAGATAAACTTGTTGCCGATCCTGGGGTCCGAACCGATCCCTGCCCTGACCATATTGGCATCCGCACCTACCAGCTCGCAGAGGTTGGCAATATCGTTCATAAAGCTGATCTTGGTGGCCAGCATGGCATTTGCGGTATATTTGGTCATTTCCGCAGAAGGAATGTCCATGTAGATGATCCGGTCACCGCTCAGCTGGAAGGGCTTGTACAGGCGCTTCATGATCTCTTCCGCCCTTTCATCCTCCACGCCGATGATGATCCTGTCCGGCTTCAAAAAGTCTTCCACTGCCGCACCTTCTTTCAAAAATTCCGGGTTGGAAGCCACGGCAAAGGGCAGGTCGCTCTTGCGCTTGTCCAGTGCCTGTTGGATGGCCTCTTTTACCTTACAGCCTGTCGTTACCGGAACCGTACTCTTGGTCGCCACGACGATATAATCGGACATGGTCCTGCCGATCTCATCGGCCACGGCCAGCACATACTTGAGGTCTGCCGACCCGTCCTCGCCCGGAGGCGTTCCCACGGCGATAAAGGCCACTTCGGACCCTTGGATAGCTTCGCCCAGGTTGGTGGAAAAGGAAAGCCTTCCATCCTTGTAGTTCCTGGTAACGATCTCTTCCAGCCCCGGTTCATAAATGGGCATGATGCCGTTCTTGAGCTTATCGATTTTCTTTTGGTCGATGTCCACACAGACCACTTCAATGCCGACATCGGCAAAACAGGCTCCTGAAACCAAGCCTACATATCCGGTTCCTACTACAGTAATTTTCATTTTTCTAGCTGTTATTTGTTAAATAATCAATTGTTATTATAGTAAGGTTATCTTAAAAATCCTTTTTTATGTTCCCGACCGTTGCCTCCAGGGGCAAGGTAAATTGCTTGGCGCACCACTATCCCATCGGCAAGGCAGGACCATTTGCCTGCTGCTCCACAGGAGCGTCAATCTCCCTTCAGTCCCAGGCTCCGTCCTCCGTCCACCTTAAAGTTCTGTCCGGTAATGAACTTTCCTTCTTCCCTGGTGAGGTAGGCCACCATTTCGGAGATATCCTCTGGGCGGCCATAGTCGTTCATGTAGTTGGTCTTCTTTAATTTTGCCATCTGCGCCGGGGTAATGGTGCCCCGCTGAACGATTCCGGGGGACACACAGTTCGCCGTAATGCCGAGCTTGCCCAGCTCCATGGCTATGGATTTGGTAAAGGCAATGATACCTGCCTTTGCCGCGGCATATTCGGAAAACTTTGCCTTCCCATGTTCCCCGATCACCGAGGTCACCGAAACGATTGTCCCCCGCTTTGCCGCTACCATGATCTTGGAAGCCTCCCGAGTGACAAGTATCGCCCCCCGAAGGTTCACGTGCAAGGTGGTATCTATGGTCTCGGTCTCCAGTTCATAAATTGGCCTGCTTGCCTGCCGGGCACTTCCGCCTGCGCAATTTACCAAAATATCCAACTGCCCGTAGCTTTCTTTCAGCCACTGGTAAAATTCGATGATCTTTTCCTCACTGGAGATGTCCAGCTGCCTCTTTACCGCCTTACCGCCATTGGCTCCGATCTCGTCCACTACCCCTTGCATCTTGTCATGGCTCATTCCACAGACGACCACCAGGGCACCGTCCGCTGCCAAACGACAACAGATGGCCCTTCCAATAGCTCCGCTGCCCCCGGTCACGACGGCCACTTTTCCTTTCAGGAGACCGGGAGTCGACACCTGGATGGTATAGGGAACCGCAACGGCCTGCCCGCCCGAATTCCCGGGTGCCATTCCCTTTAGTTTGTTCCTCATCCCCTTGGGGACCAATCGCTTGATGAGACTTTTCATTTCTTACGTTTTCCTAATATTTTCTTGATAACGATATTATTGATAAAATTCCGTTCCTGCTTGGAAAGCCCTACCAGGTACACTGCCGCCAGTACCGTGGCGCAGGCACAAAGCACCTTGATGATGAAATTCACCACGTTTGCCGGCATCACATAGTACAAATACCCAGGTATGGGCACGGCCAAAATGATCACGACCACCGAAGGCAACAACACCCCGGTCAGGAAGTCCCTGAACTTAAACCCGATAGATTTCCTCAGGAACGACACCCTGATGAAGCTGATCAGTGCGGACAAGAGGATCGCAACCACCAGGGTGGACTCAGGTTCGTAGCCCATCATGAGCATCACATAACTGATGGGAAGGTTCATCAGCCCAATGACACTGAGGGTAATGTGGTAGTTCCTTACCTTGCCGGTAGCCGCCTGTGCCGTGGCCACTGGATTGGCGTAGGATTCGATCAGGGCCCTTACCATTACCAAACGCACAAACACCACCGTGTGCTCGGGCACTTCCCCCAGCCATAGCTTCAGGATAAACGGAGCCTCGATGAATATGGGCAACGAGATCAACAGGATCAGGAAAAAGGACATCTTCACACTGGTGACCAGCAGCTTCTTCATGCCCGTCAGATCACCTGCCGCATACTGCTTGACGATCTGTGGATTTACCGCCTGGGTAAAGTTCCTTGCAAAGGTCGTCACCACGGTATTGATCTGGTTGGATATTCCCTGTGCCGCATTCACTACCGTTCCAAAGAACATGTTGAGCACCACTGCAATTCCCTGGTTGCGCAGGACCACGGAGACACTGCTCATCATGGTCCATCCGGAAAACCCCATCATCTTTTTAAAGAACGTTTCATCCTTGCTCACCCCTACCCGACATTCCTCGAAATTCTTGCGGGAATACCAGCGCACGGCCATCCTGACCGCAAAGGTGACGCAGAAGGTCAAAAACCCGTACAGGATCAATTTGTCCACCATGAACAACTGGAGCAAATAGACGATCAACAGCTTCAGCACCACATCGATCACACTGATATAGGCAAATGCCGTCATGCGCTCGTTGGCAATTATGGCAGCATTATAGGGCACATTGACCACTGTCAGCACAAAGGAAAGTATGGAAAACTGGTACACCCAGTTGGCCGCTACCATCCTGCCTTCCGGAATGTTCAACCGGGTATTCAAAAACCAAAGTCCGGCCGTCTCTGCCAGCACCAATACCACCAGGGCGATCAGGTAATGGATATAAAGACTGGTGCTGAACACCTTCCTTAGACTGTTATCGTCCTCGGTACCCTGCTCATAGTTCAAGAACCGCTGGGTGGCCGAGGCCATCGTACCACTGAGGAAGGAAAACATGGTCACCACCCCTCCTACGACCGTGTTGAGCCCATAATCGCTTACCCCAAGGGTCTGCAGTACCACCCTTGCGGTGTATAGCGAAACCCCCATCGTTATCAGCATCCGAAGATAGAGCGACAACGAATTCTTGGCGATCCGCGTATTCTTTGATGACATCTATTCTTCCCTTATTGGTTTTTATTGACGTACTTTCCGATCTTCTGGGAGACCTTTAATTTCGCCTTGTCAAATTTTGTTTCCCTGTTCAAACTGCCAAAATATTTCTTGAGAATCTTGATATCCACTTCCTTTTTGGTAAAGACCTCCAGTACCATGGGCCCTTCCTGGCTTGTATCGGCCAACCATTCCACGGCCGAGTCGCATTCCTCCTGGTTCCTGACGGCATTGTATTTCATCCCCAGGGATTCCACCCATCCCTTTGCGGAGGTCTGGTGTCCCGCGGAGATATGCTTGGACAGGACATCGGCCAATGACTCCTTCAGCGGCAAGTGCATGATGGCCCCTCCCTCGTTGTTGAGCAGGAGAATCCTGAGGTTCTTGGAAAGGTGGCGGTTCCATAACGCATTCATGTCATAGAAAAACGTAAGGTCACCGATCACCAGGTACACGGGCTCATCTGCCGCTGCTGCAAAGCCCACTGCTGCGGACATACAGCCATCGATCCCGTTTACGCCACGGTTACAGTACGCGTTGATGGATTCGTCGGTAACGAACAAATTGGCCATCCTTGCCGAAGCACTGTTTGCAATGTGCAGGGAAGCGCCCTTGGGCAGGGATTTGACCAGCTGCCCCACTGCATACAGCTCACTGAACGGTACTTCCGGCTCCATGATCCGTTGGGATATGGCCTTTAAGCTCGTCAGGTATTCGGTGGAACCCTGATGGGAAGGTTCGGCCATTTTCCTGAAGAAAAATCCTTCGTCCATTTCAAAGACATCTGTGAGCTTATGGAACGGATCGATAATATCCCCACTGGGAGCTACGCTCCAGTGCTCACATTTAGGCGAAAACCTCCTGATGTATTTCTTGATGTTGTTGTTGAAAATATAATTGGCAAAAACCGTGATGACCACATCAGGAAGCCGCTTGGCCCCTTCGTCAATGGAAAAGTTGCGCAGGGTCACAAAGGCATTGTCGATGGCATGGCCATGGCGACAGTTGGACGTCTTGTCACAAAGGATCGCACAGTTATAACTTTCACAGAAATCGTCCAGGGACTTACGTAATTGTTCGGACATGGGAGCTGCCTGGCCCCAGATCACAAGGATACGTTTGCCCTTCAACCGCTCTGCGTATTGGCTCCATTGGAAATCCTCCAAATCTGCCCTGGTTCGCGTAATCTTCCTCACCTTCGGCAGTACTGCAGTACTAAAGGTATCTCCCTGGTGCGATTCGATCGGGATGTTCAGGTGAACGGGCCCGGGACCGCGGGATGTCAGCGACAGCAGTCCCTCGTTGATCACCCGATTGCAGTACCATTCGTCGAAACCGCTCTTCACCTCCTTGAGCTGTCCCTCAAACTTCACAAAGTTCCTGAAAACATCGTCCTGTTTGAACATCTGCTCTTCCATTTGGTTGAGCAACTCCGGAAGACGGTCGGCAGTCAGCAACAACAGCGGCAGGTGCTGGTAAAAAGCCTCTACCACTGCCGAACCATAATTGATCGTGGACGTGCCTGAGGTACAGGCCACTGCTACCGGTTCATTGGATTTCTGAATCAGCCCCAGCGCAAAAAAGGCAGCACTCCGTTCGTCCACCACAGAATAAAGCTGAAAAAAACTGTCCTTTTCCATGGAGTGGATAATGGAAAAATGCCTACTTCCAGGTGAAACAACTATTTTCCTTACGTTGAATTGTTTCAGCAGTGACAATAATTGAAGAATTAACCTATCATCTGAATACATACTTTCAATTTTTAAATGCCTATATTTTTTTATATTGTGATGCTCTCTTATTGAACGGCAAGGACATGTTGCCATTTCCCCGATCCTATTCGAAACTTCCTTTTGCCCTGAGCCGGCTTCCTATCCGAGAAAAAGATAACCTTCCCCGCACATGGCCTTGACCTCTTGACATTGGGATATTAAGGATTGATTAAGGTATTTTGGGTATGTCGCATTCCTTTGTTCGACCAATTTCCCTTTCATAAAATCTACCCCAAAAGGCATTTCCCGGGATCCTGGCCTCAGACTATCAAACAACCATGTCAGCACAATCAAAAATCCCCAGCTGAACTTTCAAGGGCATCGGAATTCCAGTATGCCCCATCTCCACTTATTGCGGAAGCCCTGTTCTCCACTTATTGCGGAAGCCCTGTTCTCCGGGTCAACCCACTTCACATTTACTTCATTTACGCCCTGTGTCATTTGATATTCTAAAAGTAGAACAATTTATTTTAAATACAAAAAATTGTTTTTAAAAAATTAATTAATGTATTTCAGATTAATAAATCTTATTTTCATCCCATCCCTACAGGATATGGTTTGCAGGCCGGGGAGTGTGTCCGGAAACGGGTTCCGGAGGACATGCATATCGTAAAAAAAGCTTGATAATGCACCGATATATTGCCATTTTTGATTTTTCAAAGTCAAAAGCACATGAATCCAGAGAGCAATTGGTACGTGATGTACACTGCCCCAAGGGCGGAGAAACGGGTGGCGCAGCGATTGGAAGAAAAAGGCGTGACCGCATACCTGCCGATGATCGAAGAGGTACGGCAGTGGAGCGATCGGAAGAAAAAGGTCAAACGGCCACTTTTCAACGGCTATATTTTTGTCCGCTCGGACAAAAGCCGGCTTTGGGAGGCCCTGCAGGTCCAGGGAGCGGTCAAATTCGTCAATTTTTCCGGCGACCATGCCGTGGTCAGGGACAGTGAGATCGAGGCCATCAAGCGCATCGTGGAAACGGGCGTGGCCGTGGAAGTGGAAACCACCCATATTGAAGAAGGCCAGCAGGTCAAAATCATTGGTGGCCCCTTACAGGGCTTTGAAGGAGAGTGCATCCAGAAGGGCAACCAGGATTTCTTTATCATCCGCGTGCCCAGCATCCACCAGACCGTCATGGTCAATATCCCGGTAAAATTCCTGGAAGTGGTCGGCTAGTCCCCTGCCTCCTACCGATGCCTTCCTGTTATACTGATGGTCGCCCCCGCCAGCAGGCACGGTCACCTGTCGAAATAATAAGGAGTGTTTCGCTCAAAGAGTTTCCGAAACCGGTTGCCCGTCAGGGCACTGAAGCCCCCGATCAAAAATCCCAGCAGCGCCGTCACCAGCATCAACAGCTCCTCCTTGCCCATCCCCATGATCTCGGCCACCTGTCTGGGCAAGTGCGATCCGGTGTCCACGGTAATCCAATAGCTCTGTGCCAACCAGGTAAGCCCTACGCCCAGGGCGGCAGCAAAAAACACATGGGTTCCCCTTCCCCCCAGGGCCGCTCCCAGGACTGCCCACACCAGCATCATCATCCAATAGGTCAGCCAAGGGCCCATCAACACGGTGACCATCACGTATACCAATAGATATAATAGGAATCTCATCTCAATCAACGGGTTTTAGGGTGGTGGTAAACAATATATTCTCCATCTCCTGCCTTTTATGCAGACCAAAATCTATATAGTGCCCCTCCGCCCACTTTTCTATAAAGTTATCGTAAAACCTACTGCCGGGATTTCCGGACTGGCCGCCAGGGTAAATCCCATGTGCCCTAACGGTCGGCCCAAGCTCCACGACCATCCTCCAGCTGGCCCCGTGCCGTTCACTGGTGGCGTTGACGATGCTTCGCCCTCCGCCCGTAAATATGCCCTCCCGGCCAAAGGACTGGAAATTAGGCACCAAATGCTGGACAGTGGTGTTCTTGTAAGTGGCCCACACCACGTCTTCACCTTGCTCGGCTTTCAGGGCCTGCCATTCCTGGGAAGCCCGTTTGAAGCTGGTCTGAAGGTGGTCCACCACGGTTTCATGGAGTCCAGTTGTGCTCGGAAGATCAAAGATACTATCGTTGGGCGTCTCCTTCATCAGGAAAGTGGTCATATAATTGCCCGGAAGGACAATAGGCCTGTCCCCTTGGTCCAGCCACTTCCAAACGCCTCCTTTAAAGGCATCCCACCACAACTCAAAAGCCACCGGACCTTTCACATCCGGATCGGCATAATAATCCCATTTTTCCAGCACCGAAAGCAGGGCCTGCTCCTCGGGACCAAACCTTCTGGAGGTATCCTGTTTCAACTTTTCCAACATCACCGGCAGTGCCTCGGCGGCATGCAGGTCAAAATCATCAAATTGCAGGGCCTGCATATCGGCCATGGTGATTCCTTCCATTTCCCGTAGCCGTCCGTTGATCCTCCGGTTCCGGTAATCCTCAAAGGTATTGTCAAAAATATAATAGGGATAACTTTCCCCTACCGAATACTGGTTGGCAGAACTCACGAATCCACGCGCCGGATTCAGGGTGGATGGATTGTGTTCGGAAGGAATATAGCCGTTCCACTCAAATGCCGGATCGTTGCCGTCCATGAGGTACTTGCCCTGTCCGGGCCATTTCAGCGGAAACTTCCCCTGTACCTTCATGGCGATATCCCCTTGGGAGGAAGCAAACACAAAATTCTGGGCCGGTGCGGTATAATGGTCCAGGGCCGCCAGGTAGTCGCCATGGTCGCGGGCCGCATTGAGATCCAGAAAGGTCTGCTGCTCATTGGATCCCTCATGGGCGGTCCATTTCAGGGCAAAGTTCTTCTTTTGGCCGTTGGGGCGAAAGTCTTCGTCATAGACCACTGGCCCGTAATGGGTATAGATGACCGTATCCATAAAGGACACGTCCCCTTTCACGGCTATTTCCTCCACCCGGACAGCACTCTGTATCCATTGATCGTTGTAGCGGTACTCCAAGCGGCTGTTGTCCTTGAAGGTAATGGCATACCAATCGCGCACATCCCGGGTGGCATTGGTCACGCCCCAGGCCACCTGTTCGTTAAATCCGCTGATCACTCCCAAGGCTCCGGGCAAGGTGGCACCCTTTACGGTATATTCCGGCGTACTGAGCTGCATGGCGTACCACAGACTGGGCAAATTAAGTCCCAGATGAGGATCGTTGGCGAGAATGGGATGCCCGTTCTCGGTCTTCTCTCCTGCTACTGCCCAGTTATTGGAGCCAACCCCTGGCTCGGGAGCGGGCATGGGATCCATGAGCAGTGAAAAATCAGGATAGGCCACGCTGTCCGGCCGATGGACGGGCAAGGGCTCAAAATCCCATTCATGGTCGGCTTCGATCACCGGGTCATTGTCAAGGGGAATATCGGGAAAGAGCCGGTCGACCATGGCACCGCCCAGGACATGGCGTAAATTGGTAAACTCCAAATCCTTGTCCCCTACCAACATATCGGCCATGTATTTCAGCAGGAGCACCGTCTTGTAGGGTGTCCACTCCTCTGGCCTGTAGTCCAAGATCTTATATTCTACCGGCATCCGGGAAAGGTCCAGCTGGTCGATATAACGGTTCACCCCTTCGGTGTAGGCATGGATCAATTCCAGTGTAGCCGGCTCCTGCTCTTTGAGGAACTGCAGCCCCATTTCGGCCCCATAACCAAGCCCCTTCCTTCGCTGCATCCTGTCAAAGTCCAATGCGGCACTGCCCACGATCTCTGAAATCCGCCCCGCCGCTGCCCTGGTCTGGAATTCCATTTGCCAAAGGCGGTGCTGCGCGGTAACATAACCTTGGGCCATCATCAGGTCAGCCTCGGTTTCAGCAAATACATGGGGGATCAGGTTTTGATCATAAACGACCGTTACCGGTGCATGCAGCCCTTCCAGGGACAATGTTTCTTGTGCCAGTTCATCCTCACTGTAGGCGTTCTGCCAAAATCCATGGTAGGGATCCATCAGATATCCCAGGGAGGGGACCTGGCCAAAATTGACCGAAAGCCCTACAGCCAGCACAAGGGATACGATAAATACGATTAAAAAACCAAAATATTTCATAAAACAGGCTTCAAGGAGGTAATATCAGGGCAACAATTCCCGAATTTAAGCCTTAAATGTGTATTTTCAATTTATCGTGACGGTAATATTTCCAAATATTCGAAATCCACGTATTAATACCGTAACCAATGGGCCAGCAACAAAAAAAGCCCCGGGATCCCGGGGCTTTTTCATGGTCGGTCGGGGGCAAATGCCCTCGCTACCTGTTTATTGGATGGCTATCGGCAAACGGAGCTTTTCCCAGCGTACGACCAACCCGGGATCCTCTACGGAGATCTTCAGTTGTTCCTGGTTTTCCTCCATCCACTCCGGTGTCACCTTCACCCGTAGCACATCATTTTCTTCCTTGTACTGGTAATGACCGTGCTCCAGGTTCCATTCGGAGTTAAAGATCACTGTCCAGTCCCCTTCCTCCATCGGAACGGTAAACAGGGAATATTTCCCTGCAGGCAAGGGCTCGCCTTCCACGGTGACATCACCGGAGAATTCCACAAAGGTGGCTTCGTTTGCCCCGGTCCGCCACACTTCACCGTAGGATTCCAGGTTCCCCCAGATCTGTCGGCCGTTCACCGATGGCGCACCGTATTGGACCGAAACGGTCTTCCCACCGATCTTGCCCGAGGTATTTTGGAGGGGACTGGCCCGCTCCTCTTCTTTCATTTCCATGGCCTGGGCTTCTTCTTCCTTGGCCGTTTCCTTTTCCTTGTCTCCGGAACCTCCACAACTTGACAGCAGCGAGGCCATCAAAACACAACCCACGAAAAGTAAATTGTCAAACTTTTTCATAGAGAATACAATAGTTGATTTAAGACGAATTTATACATTTTTTCAACGTTGCCTTATTTTTTTGGACAAATTATTCGGCTGTAACGTTCCCTGTACCACTTTTTCAAGCTGCTGCGGGACTGCCCAAGTCCCTTTTCCTTGGCTGTCCATCGTGATTAATTCACTGATTTGGTCCCTATCTCCGGTAAACTTCTTGATATTCGATTAATCTTCCACTATTTTCGCTATCCTTTAATGACTTTATATATGAGGTTTCTGGTATCCGTCGTGTTCTTCGTTTCGGTCTTGTTATTTTTTGGTGTCAACATCTCACCCGAACAACTTTCCTATGCAGGGCTGGTACCAGTGCTCATTCCCGTATTCCTGCTCATCAATTTTGTGCTGCTGGTCATACTGGTCCTGCTGAAGCGAAAGCTTCTCATTTTGCCGCTGGTGGCCATATTGCTGGGTTGGCGTTTTGTAGGGGTGAGCATGGCCTGGAATTCTCCCGTTGAGGGAAAAGGGCTATCGGTAATGAGCTATAATGCCCATATGTTCAATTATGAAAAATACAAGGCAAGGGACCCAAAGGTCACCCCGAACATCTACAATTGGATCAGGGAACAGGACAGCGACATCATCGGTATCCAGGAATTTTATCAGGACAACACGACTCCTTCAAGAAATGCCATCAAGCTTATTGGCCAGGAAGGAAAATACCACTGTTCGGCACATTCGGTCGAGGAACGAAAGGGAAAGCGGTTCTTTGGGCTTGCTGTTTTTTCAAAATACCCGATCATCAATGAAGGCAAACTGTTCGACAACAGAAAGACCAACGGCGCCATGTTCGTGGACCTGAAAATAAAAGGGGACACCATTCGCGTTTACAACGTGCACCTGGAATCCATGAGCATTCCTGCAGACCAGTTGGACAATATCGACGGGATAAAGGAAAATTACCGAAAGACCTGGAGAAGGCTCAACCGCGGCGTGGTCAACCGTGCCAGCCAGGTGGACCTGCTGGCAGCCCATATAAAAAACAGCCCCCATCCTTCCATTTTGTTGGGAGATTTCAATGATGTCCCCTACAGTTATACCTATTTCACCATCCGATCGCTTCTCGAAAACAGTTTTGAAACCGCGGGCAAAGGATTTGGCTTCACCTTCAACAAGGTGCTGTTTTTCCTGAGGATCGACAATATCTTCTACCATCCCTCCCTTGCCCCGTTACGGTTCAATACCCTCCGGGAAGTCGACTATTCCGATCATTATCCCATCAAAGCGGTATTTCAACTGGAGCCACTGGTCGACCGGACCCTGGCGCCCTGATACTGGCTCAGCACTTTCAGGAACGCTTAACCTTTCCCTACAATCACTGCATCCTTAATCTTGACCATGGAAAAGCAATAGCTGCTAAAAATGCTCGTGGACCAGCTCCTTAAAGCATCTCCAGAAGGGCGTATCCGGTTTTTGGAGCAGGATCAGGGGCAATTGTTCTTTTGGAAACTCCAGGGCGATCACCTCCAAGGTTATCCTTTCCCGGTCGATCTCCTGAAAGGCATAGAACTGATATTGGGAAAAGCCAAAGACCCCGGCCCGCTGGCCGGTTTCATCCAATCCATTGCGCAAGGCCAATTCGACCGATGGGGGACCACAGGCCCGGACCAGTGTACGGTAACTTTTGGGAATTTCTTTCAGGGAAACCTGTTTGGGGCCACCCAAGAGGGTGCTGAGCAATGCCAAGTCCTTTCGTTCAGTTGCCCCGGGGAATTGGCCCCGTCGGTTTTTATAACTGCCCACCAGCGACTCGAACAGTAAATGTTCACTGTCGGTACCGAATAATGTCATGAAATTTTTGTTCATAGGGTGAATGGTCAACAACCGTAATGGACCAAACATCTTCAAAATCCGGGCCACCGGTCCCGTTGCTCGTTCACGGACGTTATGGGCGCGACCTTCCCCTTCCCTCACCTGATCCGACTTCGTGACGGTAGCCGTCCACTTGCCCAACACGGGAAACCGAATTCCCTTGGTCAAAATGCGAAAGGAGGGCAAGGTACCATGGCCGGGGAATCCTTCCGACATCGATCGGCTGCTAAAGGCCGCCTTTCTGTTGGTTAAGGCGGACCACCTTGACCACCCGCTGCAGGGAATCAAAGGTAATTTGGATTTCCCCCTCTGAGGTCAACGGAACTTGATAGCGATAGGTACTGTCCATTCCATTGGGGATTACCTCATCAGGGTTCCCCAGCATTTGCACGGCCTCTCCCTTCCCCGTCCCAATACGGATGTCATAGGATTTGGCAACGTTTGTCCACTCGACTTTTTGCTCAATATGATAGCATTTCCAAGCGATGGAAAGAACAAAAAAGACGAGTAGCCCTGTTGGCAAGGGCGCGAACTTGAACATATATGGTCGATTACAGTCTAGGAAACCAAACCGTGGGGAAGCAAAATTGTTTAAAAAAAACCAAAAAAATCAACCATCTTGATTTTCACCATCCGCTATCCTCTTGAAAGATTATCGGTCCAATGCTCCCCGAGGCCCTAAAAAACCCGTTTTCGTACAGGAACGGACGAAGCTTTGATAAACGGTTTAGGTGTTTTTTAGTTTTTCTTTTACTTTTGGAAAAACTTATAACTATGAGATTAATACGTTCAACCGCTTTGTTGGCCTTCAGTTTATGCTGTACGGTAGGCCTGAACGCCCAGACTACCCGCTGGCAACAGGCTGTCAACTACAAAATGGACGTCGATATGGACGTCGAAAAAAACCAGTACGAAGGTCATCAGGACCTTGAATACACCAACAATTCGCCCGATACCCTTTACCGTGTCTTTTACCATCTTTATTACAATGCCTTCCAGCCAAACTCCATGATGGATGTGCGGTCGAGGACCATTGCCGATGCAGACCGTCGCGTGCAGGACCGCATTTACAACCTTTCTCCCGAGGAAATCGGCTACCTGAAGGTAAAGAGCCTTAAAATGGACGGAAAAAAGCTGGACTACGAACATGTGGGCACCATTCTGGAGGTAACGCTCGACCAGCCTATCCTTCCCAACAGCACGGTGGAATTTTCCATGGATTTTGAAGGCCAGGTGCCGCTTCAGATCCGGCGCGCCGGGCGTGACAACAAAGAAGGCGTCCGCTATTCCATGTCCCAGTGGTATCCCAAGATGGCCAATTACGACGATCAAGGCTGGCATGCCAACCCGTATATCGGCAGGGAATTCTATGGCATATGGGGTGATTTCGATGTCAGGATCACCATTGACAAAAGCTATGTCCTTGGCGGCACCGGCTACCTGCAAAACCCAGAGGAAATCGGCCATGGCTATGAAGAGGAAGGCCAGAAGGTAAAAAGACCCCGGGGCAAAACCCTCACATGGCATTTCAAGGCTCCACAGGTACACGATTTCATGTGGGCAGCAGATCCTGATTACACCCATGACAAGGTCGAAATGGACAACGGCATTACCATTCACCATCTGTACATCAAGAACAGCAAGACTGCCGAGAATTGGGAAAAGCTCAAGGAGTATTCCCCGAAGGCCATGGCTTTCCTGAGCGAGCATTTCGGCCAATACCCGTATAAGCAATACTCCATTATCCAGGGCGGTGATGGCGGCATGGAATACCCCATGTCCACGCTGATCACCGGGGAGCGGTCCCTTCCAAGTTTGGTGGGGGTAACCGTCCATGAAATGGCACACAGCTGGTTCCAGGGCGTGCTGGCCACCAATGAGGCCCTTTATCCATGGATGGACGAAGGCTTTACCACTTACGCCACCAACCTGACCATGGCCAATATTTTCTCAGAAGAACCATCCGACTTCCCCCAAAGGGGTGCCTATGTGGGCTATGAGCGGTTGGCAAAATCAGGCAGGGAAGAGCCCATGACCACCCATTCCGACCATTACCACACGAATTTTGCCTATGGTGCTGCGGCCTATTCCAAGGGAGCGGTATTTATCGCCCAGCTGGGCTATATCATCGGCGAGAAAAACCGTGACCGGGCCATGCTCAACTACTTCAACGACTGGAAGTTCAAGCACCCCAAGACCAACGACATTATCCGGGAAATGGAAAAGCAGAGTGGACTGGAACTCGACTGGTACAAGGAATACTGGGTAAACAGCACCAAATCCATTGACTATGCCGTGAAATCGGTAGAGGCGGCCGGTGACGGCACCAAGATCACCCTACAGCGGGATGGACTGATGCCAATGCCCATCGACCTGGTGATCACCTACGAGGACGGCAGCCAAGAGATGGTCTACCTTCCCCTGGTCATTCAGCGTGGCAACAAACCTGAAGAGGCCGGCATGCCCAAGCGCATCCTGACCCAACGGTGGCCCTGGACAAACATTACCAAGGAAATCACCCTCGAAAGGCCCTTCTCTACCATCCAAAAAGTGGAAATCGACCCGAGCAAGAGAATGGCTGACATTGACAGGGAAAACAATGTCTTCCCGGCAGAGGTAAAAGAAGAATAGGACGATCCCTACGATAACATTTCCAGAGGCTGGCCCTAGGTCAGCCTCTTTTTTTTCTCCTAAGAGTGGCATTTCTCCCCTCCCTTGCGTCCTGATCAAGAAACCTGATTTTATCGGTATGAAATCCTTTTACCTGCTGGTGATTTTTATCTCACTGACCGGATGTGACTTGTTCGATGACCATCCTACTTTCCAAAAATATCCCCAAGGACTTCCGGGAACATGGCAACTGGTCGAGCAGTCCTTTAGTGCTGGCGGACGGGATATGACGACCCAAACGATCGAAAACGGTCCCCTTTACCATTTTGGCCATGATGGGTCACTGACGGTCTCGACCGATTTTGACATATCATGCCATGAAGGCACCTATAAGCTGGACGAAGAAGAACTTGTATTCACCTATGGCTGTGACATGGGCGACACTCCAAATCCATTTACCTACCACATTACGTTTGAAGAAGACTATATGGTCCTTCGTCCCAAATCAATTGTGTGTATGGAGGGCTGCTCCTATAAATACAAAAAGATACTTCTCTAGTTCCGCAGGCGACGAGAAAGGCAGTTGTAATGCCTCCTTGCAGCGGTCCCGGGCCGACAGAAATACGGCTCGGTCCGCTCTTGGTGCCGTTGACGGCCGGTGGCGCATCACTGTCCCCAGGGACAATGAAATCCATCCGCCCAGAAATATGGCTTGATCAAAAAAACAAAAACCTCCGGGACACTGCCCCGGAGGTTTTAACACTTAAAAAACCACCAACCTTTAAATAAATCTATACAAACTATTTTCTTCGAATAGCTATATTGATCTTGTCTGCCAATAAATACATGACAGGTACAATTACTAACGTGAGAAAGGTCGCAAAGGTTAGCCCAAATATTACGGTCCATGCCATTGGTCCCCAAAAATCCGCATTATCGCCCCCTACGTAAAACTGGGGGTCAAAATCAGATAACAAAGAAAAGAAATCAATGTTCATACCGATCGCCATTGGAATCAACCCAAGGATGGTGGTGATGGCCGTCAGCAGTACGGGGCGCAAACGGGTCTTTCCGCCTTCGACGATACTGGCCACCAGGTCATCATAGGTAAGGTGCTCGTCCTCTCCCAGTCCACGGTCAGAACGTTTCCGCTGCCTTACAAGGTTGGTATAGTCGATCAGTACGATGGCATTGTTTACCACCACCCCGGCCAGGGAGATGATCCCGATACCGGTCATGATCACCACAAAGTCCATGTTAAAGGTCGCCAGACCGATGAACACCCCGATCGTACTCAAGATTACAGAGCACATGATGATAAACGGCGTCATCAGGGAATTGAACTGTGCCACGATGATCAGGAATATGGCCGCTACGGCAATCATCATTGCCCGCATCAGGAACTCCATGGACTTGGCCTGTTCTTCCTGCTCCCCGGTGAACTTGATGTCCATGCCATCGGGAAGTTCATAATCTTCCAGGCGTGACCTGATCCTGTTATTGATTTCGGTCGGGTTGAACCCTTCGTTGACATTGGAATAAATGGTAATCACCTTGTCCAGGTCCTTCCGTTTCACCGAACCGTAGGTGGAGCTATATTCAAAATTGGCAACCGAAGTGATCGGGATATGCCTTTTGTTGCCAAACTTGTCCATAAAATAGATCTTCTTGTTGACCAGGGCATCCACATTATAGCGATACTTCTCTGCCAGCCTCAACTGGATCGGATAGTCATCTTCACCCTCTTTGTACTTGGAAACTTCCAGACCGAAGATGGCCGTTCTCAATTCATTGGCGATGGTGGACGTGGACAGCCCAAACCGACGGGCCTTCTCCCTGTCGATATTGACGATCAGCTCCGGTTTGCCCGTCTGAAGGTCCATCTTCAATTCTTCGATGCCCCCGATATTGGCTCCTTTGATAAACTCCCGGATATCCTCCACTTCGGCGACCAGCTTTTCATAATCCTCACCGCTCACTTCGATGTTGATGGGTTTGCCTACCGGTGGACCATTTTGTTCCTTGTCCACAGTGATCTGTACACCGGGGTATTTGGCCATGGCCTCCCGGAGTTCCTCCATGATCTTGGTGGTATTCTTACCGTTACGGTATTGGTACTCGACAAAACTCACGGTCAGCATGGCCTTGTGGGGGGTCACGCCCATACTCGGCCCTTCGGAAGGGTCACTGGTCCCTTCCCCGACCTGTGCGATAAAGGCCTCCACGATATCCCTGTGCGGCTCGATCAGCTCCATTACCTCGTCCTCCACCTTCTTACTGAATTCATTGGTCGCCTCTATGTCCGTACCTATGGGATATTCGATAAAGATATTCACGTAGTTGGGGTCACTGCTGGGGAAAAACTCTACTTTTGGAGACCTGACCATCAACAGCACCAAGGAAAACACCAATACGCCGAACATGCCAAAGAAAAACAGGTATGGCTTTTTGCCCCTCAGGGCAAAGGAAAGCAATCCTTCATACTTCTCCTCCAGCCAGACCAGGAACACCTGCTGGAACCACCTGATGGCCCGTTTCATGAACACCGCGTTGATCAGCGTGATGATGGCGGCAATCAGGGCAATATTGGCCATGGTAAATACCTGGGCGATATAGCAGATGGCCGCAATGGTCAGCAGTGTACCGGCAATGATAAAGGAGCGCTTCTTGGGCTTCACCTTGTCCAGGTCCTGGATTTTCATGAACATCGCTGTCACCACCGGATTGATGACCAGTCCCACAAACAGGGACGAGGAAAGCACGATGATCAGCGTAATGGGAAGGTATTTCATGAATTCCCCCATGATATCCTGCCAGAAGGCCAGCGGAATAAAGGCCGCCACGGTGGTGGCCGTAGAGGTAATGATCGGCCAGGCCACTTCGCCGACCCCTTCCTTGGCCGCACGGATAGGGGTCTTGCCTTCCTGCATGAGCCTATAGACATTTTCCACGACCACAATACCGTTGTCCACCAGCATCCCGAGTGCCAGGATCATGGAAAACAGCACCATCATGTTCAACGTCACCCCGAACGCATTGAGGATCATAAAGGAAATGAACATGGACAGCGGAATGGCAATGCCCACAAACAGGGCGTTCCTGAAGCCCATAAAAAACATCAGTACGATGATGACCAAAATGATCCCCGAGATGATGCTGTTTTCCAGGTTGGCCACCATGCTGCGGGTCACCTTGGATTGGTCATTGGTAATACTGACCTTCAGGTCCGATGGAAAATGATTGGCCTCGGCCTCATCGAGTATTTCCTTGATCTTGTCACTGGCGGCCAGGAGGTTTTCGCCTCCTCTTTTGATCACATTGACCGTTACCACCGGCAACTTGGAAGCGCGGGCATAACTTTCGCGTTCCTTATAGGTATCCTTTACCTCGGCCACATCCTTGAGGTAGATGATGTTGCCGCCTTCACTTTTGACAATGATCTCGTTGAGTTCTTCGGGGTCTTCAAACTCCCCTGTGATCCGCAGTGCCCTGCGGAAATCCCCGCTGAGGATATTTCCCCCGGAGATGGTCACGTTTTCGGAGGATATCGCATCGGCGATATCCCCAAAGCTCACCTCCATGGCCTCCATCTTGAAAAGGTCGGCATTGACCTGGATCTCCCGCTCAATGGTACCGGTAAGGTCAGCACTCGAAATTTCGGGCAAGGCTTCGATCTCATCTTCCAGGTACTCGCCAAACTCCTTCAGTTCTTCCTGGGAATAATTGCCCGAAAGGTTCACAAACATGATCGGCATCTCCGAAAAATCCAGTTCGAAGATATTGGGATCCTGGTCCAGGTCGGTGGGCAGTTCGCTCTTGGACTTGTCCACGGCATCCTTGGTATCCTGCAGGGCCCTGGAAATGTCCACCCCTGGGTTGAACTCGATGATAATGGTAGAGTAATCCTGTATGGAAGTAGACTCGATCGTCTTGACGTCCTTGAGGGACTTCAGCTCCTTTTCAATGGGACGTGTGATGAGGTTTTCCATGTCCACCGGGGAATTTCCCGGATAGCTGGTCCCCACATAGACCGTGGGGATCACAATTTCAGGGAAACTCTCCTTGGGCATCGTCCGGTAGGCGTAAAGGCCCATAAACGTAATGATCAGCGAAAGGATGATCACACTGGTCTTGTTGTTGACCGCAAGTGAGGATAGCCCAAATTCCCTGGTTACATTTTTATCTTGTTGTTTTTCTGCCATGATTAACTTTCGACGATTTGAACTTTGGAACCTTCAGCCACTTCCCTGAATCCCTTGTCGATCAGCACTTCTCCTCCTGAAAGTCCTTCCTTGATTTCGGAGACCCGGTGGTAGGTCTCCCCTTTGGTAATGTATTGCTTTTTGGCCTGTCCCTTGTCCACCACATAGACATATTCCCCTTTGTTATCCCGTTGGATAAGGTTGGTGGGCACGGTAGTGGCCGCTTTGTTTTCATAATCCTTGATCCGCAATACCGATATCATATTCGGCTTGATGTGCTTCAAGCGGGGCAGGAACACCTCTATTTTGAAGGTCCTGTTGCTGGGATTGATGATGGCTCCGACCGCGGTCACCTTGGTCTTGATGTCACGGCCGAGGGAGGGAAACTCCACCCTTACCGAATCGCCCTGCTCCAGTACTCCTACATATGCCTCCGATATGTCCGCTTCGATGTACAGGTCACTCTCCCCGACAAAGTTGATGATCGGCATGCCCGGCTGCACCAGCTCTCCCAACTTGACCATGACCTCTTCCACGGTACCGTGATACGGTGCGCGGATGGTGGTCTTGTTTTTCTGTGTCTTCAGGGTAGCCAGGTTTTTTTCCAGAGACTCCACCCTGTTCTTTGCCTCGAGGTATTGTACTTCCGTACCGATTTCCCGGTCCCAGAGGCGCTGTTGCTTTTCGTACAGGGTAGTGGCCAGGTCCAGCTGGGTTTCCAGCTCGGCAATGTTGTTGTCGATGGATTCCCCGTCAATGCTCACCAATACCTCTCCCTTGGTAGCCCGCATTCCTTCCTGTACCTCGATCTGCTCTATCCTTCCGGCCACTTCCGCACTGATGTTGACGTTCTTTTTGGAGAGTACCGATCCGGTCACTTCCAGGTAATGCTCAAAGGCTTGGTTTTGGGCCTTCACCGTGGTCACCAATACGGATTTCCTATTGTTCTTTGCAAAAGTGGAATCCTCGGCGGCAATCTCCTTTTCGAGTTCCGAGATATTGTTTTTCAGCTCGTGGTACTGATCCTTGTATGCTTTCAACTGGGCTTTTTTGGCTTCCAGGTCCGACCCCTGCTCACCGCAGGAAAACGCCATGACCGCCACTAATGCCAATGATAATCGGGAAAAGGTCTTCATATTGCTATAATGGTATATGTATTTTTTCATCTTAATATTCCTAATGCTTTTTCAAGGTCCACCTTGGAGATCAAGGCGTCGTATAATGCGCTGTAGTAGTTGATTTCCGCCTCCACTAAATCGGAATCGGCTTCCACCACTTCCAGGTTGGAACCTACGCCCTCCGAGTATTTGATCCGGCTGATCTCGTACACCTCGGTGGCCAGTTCCATGTTTTCCCGCTGTACATCCAGGGTCTTGAGGTTATTCTGCAAATTTGTCCTTGCCTGGAAACGCTCCACCTCGATGTTATCGTCCAGCATGTCCATCTGGTTTTCGATCTGCTGCAGCTGGATGCGGTTTTGCTGGATCCGCTTGGCCTTGGCCAGCCCGTCAAAGATGGGAACATTCAGGGTAAGTCCCACAAATGCGCCCGTAAACCAGTTTTCACTGTCCCATACCGTATTGAATTCCTGCCCTGCGCCGTTACGCTGGTAGGTGAAATTTGCATTGAGGCTGGGAAGGTACTGCACGGTGTTGTTCTTGAGGTCCAGCTTTACCAGTTCCCAATTGGTCTGCAGCTGGTCCATTTCCACTCGCCGGTACCCGGGGTTGTCCAATAACTCCTGGATCTGCTGGGGCTGGTTCAAATCCCGCAGGCTCTCGGTCACGCTGATTTCATATTCAATGGGCAGGCCCATTTGGACCTTGAGCAATTGCTTGCTGATCTCGGTGGCCGCATTGATCTTGTCCAGCTCGGTCCTGATGTTGTTGTACTGGACCTTCACCCGCGAGACCTCGATCTTCTCGGCAAACCCCTCCTCGTACAGGGCTGTGGTTTCCTGCAGCAGCGTATCGATCCTGGCCAGGTTGGCCTCTGCGAGCTCCTGCCTTTCCTTGTTCACCAGGACGGTAAAAAAGGCCTTTTTGACGTTTTCGATCACATCGTTTTCGGTCTTTTCCTTGTCAAATTCACTGAGCTGTCTGTACGTCCGTGCGGCCTTGAGCCCCACAAAGTACGAACCGTCAAAGATCATCTGGTTTACCGTTACCGTTATGCCACTTTGGTAGTTGACACCAAACTGTACCGGCAGCACGTCCGATGGGTTGTCGGGATCGGCAAAAGGGCCTTCGTTGGGCAGGAACATCACCGGAATGGATACGTTCTTGGTAAAATCAAAACTGCCGTTGATCTGGGGCAGTCCCTGGGCCACCTGCTCGCCCACCGAAGCTTTCGACGCAAAAGTCTCCAACAAGGCATTCTTGGCATCGGCGTTGTTTTCCAAAGCGTACTGGACGCTTTCCTCTAAAGTAAACTCCAACACTTCCTGGGCGGATACCCGGCCCGCCAAAAGGCAGGTGAGCAGCACACCAAAAAGGGAGAATTTGGTTGTTAAACGCATGAATTATTCCTGATTATTGATTTTATAAAATAGTTCTCTTCCTTTATCGGTCAATATACCATGGATGAAATGGTCCATGATCGCCATCTGTACTTCCAGTACATTGAACTTTGATGGCGGGAATTTTTCCGAATCAAATGTACTCGCGATCTGGTCCATCCTGACCAGTGCCAAAATATCCGCATTGATTTCAGGCCTGAAAGTACCTTCCTTCTTCCCTTTCTCCAGGACGTCGGAAATGGTCTTGATGGCACAATTTTGCCTAAAATCCTCAAACAACTTCCAACACCCCGGATAGTACCGCTGGATCTCACTGAAGACCACCGGGTTGATGTACGAAAACCTGGACCGGATATACCTGGAAACCTCCACAAAATGCCATATCGCCCCTTTGTTCTCATCGTAGAGGTTGGTAAAAAACGCCTGGTCTTCCAGCATCTTGTTCCTAAAGGCCTCCAGCACCAATTCCGCCTTGTCCTTGAATTCCTGGTAAATGGTCTTCTTTGATACCCCGGCAGCCCGGGCAATGTCGTCCACGGTCACATACCTTACCCCCAAACGGGCAAATTGGTCCATGGCAATGGTCATTATCTTTTCGCGTGTCTCCAAAATCTCAATCCACTTCTAATTGTTCACGCATGCAAAACTGAGGAAACTTTATGGAATCTCAAAGTTTCCGACGTTTTATTTCAACACCTTGATCCATTTAACAAAAACCTTACAAGAAGTCAAAAAACAGTGCATTGGCCCCGTAAGGTCACCATCCCCCGGCCCCACTGTCCATATCCGATCAAAGCAATGCCCGAATACGAACAGTTCCATAGGCAAGCCTTTTTCCCTTTTGCAAAGGTATCCATGACAGGGCAAGCAACCATGATCCTTTAGGCAATTCCTCCGAAATACTCGGTAAAGTCCCTACTCCTATCGGTAAAGTGCCAAATGCCCCAACGCCCCTTTCCCTTAACCCGTTGAACACTAACTATTTGACCCGGAAGGGATTTTCCCAAAAATGGCAATCGCCATGCCCACCGGTGCCAATCGACATAAAATGCTATAGCCCCTTCCAACTTTTCAACCATTTGCGTACCTTTGCTGCTTAATTTATGGTCATCCAATAACAGCGGACATGATTCTCTTTTTCCAATCCCCACAAAAAAATACCATCTACGCGCTAGAAGCCAAGCAACCTGTCGCACCTGAAGATCTCCAAAAGCTCTCGTGGCTTTTTGGAGAAGCCGACCAATTGGCGCAAGAAAAGGTGGAAGGCAGCTTTGCCGGCCCCAGAAAAGAAATGATCACCCCTTGGTCTACCAATGCGGTGGAAATCGCTGCCAACATGGGCATCCCGGAAATCCTTAGGATCGAGGAATTCAGCCTTTTGGAAGAAGGCCAGAAAATCGATCCCATGCTCCAGGCCAAATACCCTGGGCTGGACCAGGACATCTTTACCATTGACCTGAAACCTGAGGAAGTACTGCCAATTACGGACATCAAATCCTATAATGCACAGGAAGGCCTTGCGCTGAGCGATGAGGAAATCGAGTACTTGGAAAAGGTCAGCAAAAGCTTGAGCAGACCGCTGACCGACAGTGAGGTGTTCGGCTTCAGCCAGGTAAATTCCGAACACTGTCGCCATAAAATCTTCAACGGAACCTTTATCATCGATGGAGAAGAAAAGGAAAACACCCTTTTCCAACTGATCAAAAAGACCTCCATCAAGCACCCCAATAAAATTGTTTCGGCCTATAAGGACAATGTGGCCTTTGTAAAGGGGCCAAAAGCACAGCAGTTTGCCCCCAAGAGCCAGGACAAGGCCGATTATTTCCAGCCTCAGACCATTGATACGGTGCTCTCGCTGAAAGCGGAAACCCACAACTTCCCCACCACCGTGGAACCCTTCAATGGGGCGGCCACCGGTTCAGGGGGCGAAATTCGGGACCGGCTTGCCGGGGGAACGGCCTCCGTCCCACTTGCCGGTACGGCTGTTTATATGACTTCCTATTCCAGGAGCGAAGCGGGGCGAAGCTGGGAAAAAGACCTCAAGGAGCGAAAATGGCTCTACCAAACGCCGATGGATATCCTGATCAAGGCTTCGAACGGCGCCAGTGACTTTGGCAACAAGTTCGGCCAACCTTTGATCTCCGGCAGTGTCCTGACCTTTGAGCACGAAGAAAACGACAAGCAGTTTGGCTTTGACAAGGTCATCATGCTTGCGGGTGGCATTGGGTTCACCCGGGAAAAATACAGCCTTAAAAACACTCCCGTAAAGGGCAACAAGATCGTCATCATGGGCGGAGACAACTACCGCATCGGCATGGGGGGAAGTGCCGTTTCTTCTGTAAACACCGGAGAATTCAGCAATTCCATCGAGCTGAACGCCATCCAGCGTTCCAACCCGGAGATGCAAAAAAGGGTGGCCAATGTCATCCGTGCCATGGCCGAAAACGACCATAACCCGATCATCTCCATTCACGACCACGGTGCCGGCGGCCACCTGAACTGTCTTTCGGAACTGGTGGAAGATACCGGAGGGAACATCGATATCGACAAGCTGCCCGTCGGCGATCCTACCCTTTCGGCCAAGGAAATCATCGGCAACGAATCCCAGGAAAGAATGGGCTTGGTCATTGGCAAGGAGCATGTGGAAACGCTGAAAAAGATCTCCGAACGGGAACGTGCACCGTTCTATGTGGTGGGCGAGACCACCGGCGACATGCACTTCAAGTTCGAAAACAAAAATTCCGGCGAAAAGCCGGTAGACTGGGACCTTTCCCATATGTTCGGCAGCTCGCCGAAAACCATCCTTACCGATAAGAAAACAACCGTAAACTATGCCGAACCTGCCTACAAGGTAGATGCGCTGGAACATTATATTGCAGAAGTCCTCCAATTGGAGGCCGTGGCCTGCAAGGACTGGCTGACCAACAAAGTGGACCGTTCGGTCACTGGCCGTGTGGCCACCCAACAGACCACTGGCGCCATCCAGGTACCCCTGAACAACGTGGCGGTAATGGCCATTGACTTTACCGGCAAAAAAGGCATTGCCACCTCCATTGGCCATGCCCCCGTGGCAGCACTGGCCGATCCGGAGGCAGGATCCAAACTGGCCATCGCCGAAGCCCTTACCAACCTGGTCTGGGCACCGATAGAAGATGGGCTCAGCGGGGTTTCGCTCAGCGCCAACTGGATGTGGCCCGCCAAGAACGAAGGGGAAAACGACCGGTTGTACAGGGCCGTTCAGGCGGTCAGTGATTTTGCCATAGACCTGGGCATCAACATCCCTACCGGAAAGGACTCCCTGTCCATGACCCAAAAGTATCCTGATGGCAAAACGGTTTATTCCCCGGGTACCGTCATCATCTCCAGTGTGGGCGAATGTGCGGATATCCGCAAGACGGTAACCCCTGACCTCAAACCGGCAGTGGGCACCGAAATATTGTACATCGACTTCTCCAGGGACAGTGCACAGCTCGGCGGAAGCAGCTTTGCGCAGGTGGTCAATAAAATCGGCAGCACCCCTCCTACTGTCAAGGACAGCACCTACTTTGCAAAGGCCTTTATGGCCGTCCAGCAGTTGATCGGAAAAGGGATGCTCCTCTCTGGCCACGACATCTCTTCCGGGGGACTGATCACTGCCCTGCTCGAGATGGCCTTTCCTACCCAGGAATGTGGACTGAAAATCAATACCGATCAACTCGCAGAAAAAGACATCATCAAGGCCCTTTTCGCAGAAAACCCGGGCGTGGTCATCCAGGCCAAGGAGGCCAAAGCGGTTAAAGCTACATTGGACGAACTGGGCATTTCGTATATTGCCTTGGGCGAGGTAACCGCTGACAGTAAAATCACCCTTGAAGGACAAGGACTGTCGCTGGATGTCGCCGAACACCGTGACACCTGGTTCAGGTCTTCCTTCTTGCTTGACCAAAAACAGAGCGGCAAAAAACTGGCCAAGGAACGTTTTGAAAACTACAAGCACCAAGCCTTGGATTTCACCTTCGGCAAAGACTGGGAAGGCACCTACGATGCCTTTAAGCTCAACCCTTTCCGCCACGATGCATCCGGCACCAAAGCGGCCATTATTCGGGAAAAGGGTGTCAACGGCGATCGAGAAATGGCCTACGCCCTTTGGCTGGCAGGCTTCGATGTGAAGGACGTCCACATGACCGATCTGATCGCGGGGCGTGAAACCCTGGAAGATGTCAACATGATCGTATTTGTAGGCGGTTTCTCCAATTCCGACGTACTGGGATCCGCCAAAGGCTGGGCAGGGGCCTTCCTGTACAATGAAAAGGCCAAAACGGCACTGGACAAGTTCTATGCACGCCCAGACACCCTGAGCCTTGGCGTTTGCAACGGCTGTCAGCTCATGATCGAACTCGGACTGATCAATCGCGACCACGATGTGAAGCCAAAAATGCTGCACAACGAAAGCCATAAATTTGAATCGGCCTTTGTCAACGTGGACATTCCAGAGAACAACACGGTGATGTTCGGATCCCTTTCCGGACAACGTCTTGGCGTTTGGGTGGCCCATGGGGAAGGTAAATTCTCCCTTCCAAAGGACCAGGAGGCGTATAACATCGGCATGAAATACAGCTACCAGGCCTACCCGGGCAACCCGAACGGATCGGACCATGCCGTGGCAGGCCTGGCCTCCAGGGACGGCCGGCATTTGGCCATCATGCCGCATATCGAACGTTCATTGGCACCTTGGAACTGGCCGCACTATCCGTCGGATCTAAAAGACCAAGAAATCACCCCTTGGGTAGAGGCATTCGTCAATGCCAAGGAATGGGTCGCTTCCCATCAATAACACAAAGGGTCCCTTGGCGCCAGTATTTTTTTTTACTGACTCCAAGGGACTTACAAAAAACCCTTAAAAAAAACTTTATAGCAGGGTTTGCATTAAAAAAAAAAGCGCATACCTTTGTGTCACATTTAAGGCAAACGAGGTCTTAAAGGCATAAATACTGACCCATGGTGTAACTGGCAACACGTCTGATTTTGGTTCAGAAGAGTCTAGGTTCGAGCCCTAGTGGGTCAACAACTCGGTCCAAAGTTGAATTTTTCGACTTTGGACTTATTTTTTTACAGGCTATCATACTGTTAATCTTATAGATAGCCCGAAAGAATTCGTTCACCCGAGCGGTTCGATGTTGCTTACCATCAAAGACGATATTTTCGGGGAAGATCGAACCAATTATCTTTCTTTTAATTCCCAAATCAGCAGTATCGAAAAATAAATCAAGCCTCTCAGCCATTCCAAGGGCCTTTTTGACTTTCTCTGGAATATCCTGGGTAATGATTGATTCGATTTTTGTCCCTTTGGCTTCCAATCGTTCTATTTCCTCTTCGCACCTTCTTTTTACCACTCGATAATCCTCAATATCCAGTTTTTCATCAATGTACAAATCCCTGGTTTTGGAAATCTTTTGTTCCAGTTTTTCTATGGCTGTTTTCAGCTTTCTTTTTTCGCTCAGGTCAATTTTATTTTCGCTTAAAAAAGCTTGATTAAAGATCATTTCGAATAAGTCTATCATACCCTTTTTGGGCTTGTATTTCGATAGGAATTTTCTGAAGGAGGTATTTACATCCTTGGCCTTAAACCTCACACCACATTTTGATGTACAGTGGTAATAATGATAATATTGGTTCCTACCTTTTGAAGCACTTGCTGTAAGGTTCCTGCTGCATTTAGGACATTTTAAGAAACCTCTTAAAGGAATCTCTTCTGGACTTACAATTTCAGTTCTCCGCTTTCTCTTTTTCAACTGTAACGCATCCTGCACCCTATAAAACAGATCCTCTGAAATCAAGGCTTGATGTTGAGCTTTTACAAAATGTCCCTTTTCACCATTAAATTCAGGGACATAAAGCTTCCCACAATAGAACGGATTTCTAACAATCCTCCAAAACTTATTTTTTGGCAGTTTAGCCCCTCTTCTTCTGGCATGCAAAAGCACCTGTTCTGAGGAGTAATTAGCAGCTGCAAGGTTTTCGAAAATCCATTTTACATGAGCTGCCTCTTCCTCCTCAATCTCTATAATAGGACGTTTAAAACTATCCCTAGCATTTCTATATCCAAAGGGTGCCATCCAAAGCCATCTACCTTCCTTTAATCCTCTCCGCATACCATGAAATATATTCAATGCCCTACGATCATTCTCTACTTCGGGTGCTGCCAGATAAAAGGCCAACATCATTTTATTTTCAGGGATTGACAAGTCCAAGGGTTGTTCGATGGCTTGTGGCTCTACCCCCAGCTTTCGGAGGGTATTGATCATCATATAGGCATCTCCGGCATTTCGACTAAAGCGATCCCATTTGGTAAATAGCACGAGGTTACTCTTATTCCCTTTCTCTTTAAGTTGCCCAAGAAGTCTAGACCATTCTGGACGATAAAATGTTTTAGCAGAAAAATCTTCATATATCACCCGGTTGACGGTAATTCCATGATTATTACAATACCTTACCAATACCTCTTCTTGGTTCCGCTGTGAGTAACCTTTGTCTGCTTGTTCGTCTGTACTCACCCTTACATACAAATCAGCCGTTTCCATCATATTATTTTATTTATTCCATTTCCTTCCGCAATACTGCCTTGACAATACCAATTGCCAACTCTTCCATAAAATGGAGCAGGCTACTTGCTTCTGATGAGGAAATGGTGTGTCCATGTTTCTCCAATATTTTTTGTGCTAGCTCTGGTTTTAATTCCTGCATAAAATGGATATGGTTTGGTAAACCCTATAAAGTCCATTGTTTGCTTGGAAACTATTCACCAGTTAATCCCAAGTAGGGTAAAATATTTTCACTCCTTTAAAAAATCGAAAAGGCACGAATACAAGATGGTCCGGCAAAAAGTACATCATCTTGATCAAGATAAAACTAAAAAATTACCAGCAATAAAAAAAGGGCCTTACAGCCCTCCTTCATCTGAGAATGAATAATAACTTTCAGAGGTCACAATAATATGATCAATTACTGGCAGTTCCATCAATACTCCCAATTCAACTATCTTTTTGGTAAGTATCCTATCTGTCCTACTTGGCATACGATTTCCCGAGGGATGATTATGGCTTAAGATGATTGCTGAACTATTGGTCTTTAAAGCACTGGCAAAAATCAACTTGGGATCAGCCACAGTTCCAGATATACCCCCAGTAGATATATTTACGATTCCGAGAACCTTATTGGCCCGGTTCAACAACATCACTTTAAACTGCTCTATAAATCGCAGTTTGGATTGATCCCAATTCCCAATTAACAGTTCATATGCTTCCTTGGATGAAGTGATTTTTGGCAAGTCTGACAACTTGATTTCCGGCTGATAGCTCAAAATTATTTCTGATACTTGGTTTGACACGAGATTTATGTTCTTGATATCCATAATATTTCGATTTAATGGTTAGAAATTAATTATGGTACGTAATACAGCTTGAGGGCAATCAAGGCCAAGTGGCAACGGAATAAATGAGGGCTATGTGGGCAGGAAAGTGTTTATGCCGGACACTCTTGGCCGCTTCAGCAGCCCGAAAGCTAAATTGTGACATGATTAATAAGAATCATTGATAAAAGCGCTTAGCCATAATGAAGGGTCTAATTTATTAATATGATTATCCGCAATCATGCCAGTAGGGATAAATAGCAGCAATGATGAGCCTGTCAAATAGTTTTTGACCGAAATATCTTCTGTTGAGCTTATAACAGAACTCGTCAAGATAGTTTTGCATCATTCTTTCACTTATCATATGGTATGTCTGCAGGTGTTTCTTTAAGTTACTTATAGCAATGTGTACCCATTTGAGGTTGAAGTGCCCCTTTTCGGTTCCCGATATCTCCTTGACATGCACATCTATACAATCACTCAGGTCTGAGAAGGTGGTGCTCATATCTGTTTGAAGCACGGAGTTTGGATCAATAAATTCCCTGACCAAATTCTGGGCAGTTTTCGCCTCCAGGTTCTTTATCTTCTTCATCTTAAAATATCTACAGCTCTTGTCGGACTTGCCCGTTTCAAGGTCTTCCAAAACCGTTGATTCGGCCATTACCGCCACAATCGACCGTTTTTGGCTGCCCCTGCCTCGTTTGAGCTTGTTCGGGCTTTTGGTGGCTTGGCCCACAAAAGCCTCGTCATACTCGACCATGTCTTCAAGCCTGTAGATATCATCGCGTTTCCCCATGACCTTGCGGAGCTTATGGTACATTCTGAAAACAGGTTCATATCGCTTCATGCCCAGCTGCCTTTGCAGTTCCGATGCACTGAATCCCTTCTTGGTAGCTGTAATGAAGGTCATGGCCAACAACCATGTCCTGATCGGAAGGTTACTGTTTTCCATAACCGTACCACTTTTGATACTTGTTCGGAAGCTGCAGGAAGAGCATTGAAAGGACTTTTTGTTGGCCAACCAATAATGCTTGGTACAGTCGCACCTTTTACAGACAATACCAGCTTGGCCCCTTTTCTGCCTGATAAACTCGACACAGGAAGATTCGTCAGGAAACCGATTGATGAAGTTGATGATATTCATGGTCAGAACCGTTTGTTTTGACCTAATTTATAGATAGTAATAACTCTATTGAAGCAATGGACACCAACTGTCAATGTTATTTTATTTGGCTACTGGTGCAATTGCGGATATACATATTTATTAATTTCAAAAACACATCTTTAACAAAAATAATGGCCTCACCGATTTATATTTTGGGTCAGTAAAATGGATTTGTGAAAGTTTTATACATTAAAGATCTATAGCGAAGGGCCTAATCTTAACCTATCCATAAAGTACAACGGTTTCTTAGAATTCAGCCAAAAGTAAACGTATAGTATACTAGGGGTATACTAGGCATGGGAGCATCCATAGGGGGACGAGCGTAAAGAAAACAGTCAGTGACTGTTTTTAGCGAGTAGCCAGCTTGCAGGGCAGCCCCAGCCCTTTTCCCCTCTAAAACCACCAAAAAAAATTAAGACCTTCCCATAACGTCCAAAGTTAGTTAATAGTTTATCTGTTCATCCCTGCCTGACCACTTGCATTCAGATTTTGTTAACTGTAATTTTTAGAAATTAATCCCAAATAAATGGTCGCTCTACCCCCATTCCTCTCAGGTACGAAATAAATTGCCCTGCGTGGACAGATTCATGATAACCTATTCGTAATAAATATTGTCCGAGTGGTTTCAATTCCCCATTACCAGGATGAATAATAGTGTTTTCAATAAGCTCTCTGTCTGAAAACTTCTGTACACTATTTAGAAATATTTCTCGATATGGTTTAGCAAATTCAAGTTCATCCTCAACACTCTGAAAGGGTCTATTCTTCCATGGAGTGCTGTAAGTTGACATATCACCATTATTAATGATAATATTCCAACCGTAGTCAGCCTCTAGGACGTGCCTAACCATTTCAATAGCAGTTGTTGCATTTTCATCAGGTTTCCAATTATAATGGCTTTTGGGGAGTCCCTGCCAGAGTGCTATGCTTCTGCGCCTTATTTCTTTAAAATTTAAAATAATTAATTCAGTTTGAGTCATTATCATAATATCGAAAAGTGTATTTTATTTTTTCTTAAACTTGATTATTACTCGCTTCAGTTAGACCTTATACTTCATTTACACCTTGACTTGACACTGGGGATCTCCACTAGGCATGGGAGCATCCATAGGAGAACCCCTACCCTTTCCCCCCTCCCAAAGCCACAATATAAAACCCAAACAATCCCTAGACGTTCCCTCTATGTCTCCTCTTTACTACTATCCGATCCCTGAAGAAACGAAATACTCATCGAAATCCCATTAATTGGCCTTTGGAGCATTCGGTTTTGTGACAGTTGATGGGGGCGTTAAAAAAATGAGTTAGCTCGCGAAGTGGACGAGCGAGATCTACTCATTTTTAGCCAAAATCAAGTGGCACAAAATTAAATTGAGGCAATTGAATTGTTATCGGTAACCAAATTTCCTCAATTTGAAGAAGGCTCCACGGGCCTAGATTCCTGCCTGCAGCAGGCAGGTTTGGTTCTTTTCATCAATGGAAATGCAAGGCATTCATGAAGACCGTTAAAACTATACTATCCCTGAATAAAAGAACATAAGATAACCACCAAATAAAATTTGGACGTTCCCTAGACGTTCCCACTACGTCTCCTCGATGTTCCCTCTATGTCTCCTCGATGTTCCCTCTATGTCTCCTCTTTACTCCTACTTAGTACTTCCCTTATAGATACCTAGGGGATGTCTTGGGGATACGTTACCTTCAGGTAAATTAATTCTTGGAAATATTATATTGATTAGTGGCATATTTTGGTAACTATAAACTAATAGGAAGTCTAACTAGAATAATATTAGGAATAATTAGGACACCTAATGTGTTTGCGAACCACTCACCTTCTTATCATAAATCAATGCCATTAAAAATAAGAACTGTAAGACTATAATGGCTATGACAGCATATTTAACCTCATAAGGATATAAAAATGCTATAATAGTAGGTAAGGCAAATACTAAGGAAGTTACAAAACTCCCTACAATACTATTTACATACATTACTTCATCAAGATTGTTATCTGCAAATTCAAAATACATAATGAGGAAAGTATTAAATGCCCATATCGGTGTAGAAATAGACGTCGCTAACAATATTAATTTGACTGTTTCAAGTTCAAAAAACAAAGGTCTATTAAAGGCATAAATCATCAATATTCCTGAACCTAATGTAGAAATCAATAGGATAATAATTGTCATTGCTGCGGGAAGCTTGATATTACCTAATTCAAACGGCATACTTTCGAATGTTTACTCATAAAATAATTAATGAAATACTAAAAACTACGTCACTTAATAATCTCCCAATTTTCCCAATAATAACCTATTTCATTATCCAAGGTCCCAATGTAAAACTAGAGTGATGATTACTAAACCCTACTCACTCCATTGATAAAGGTCTCTACATAGCCTAACACCTTATCAGTCACCCGTTCTGCAACGGTACGTCGCTCCCGTAATCCTGGTCGTTTTTTCATCATCCCTATTACATCATCCCGCAAAGGCCGCTTTTCTGTAAACATATAATTGCCAATAACACCCTGCAGCTTTTCCATATCAAGGTGCTCCTCCTTGCTCAAGTCCTCAATGGCCTGCATCTTTTCCTTGGTCCAGAAAGCATCAAATTCATCCGATACATCATCTGAATCCTGTACCTTGGGAAGGTTTTCATTGATAAACTTCTCTATCAGCTTGAGTTTACTTCTTAGCTGTGTATCTCCAGAAACCATATCTACAATAGCCTTTTGCTGCTTTTCCCTTTCTTCTGGTTTGGCATCTTTTAGCTGACCTAGCAGCTTAACAATATAAGCTACATTTACCTCGTCTCGGTGGATCAGCTCTAACTCAAAATCAATATCATCCAATATGGATACTTTCTCCTTTTGGTTTTGGCTGCGAGTTTTATCATAAAGGTCCAGATACTTGCTTTTATAATCTTCAAACCCCTGATCAGTCATAGAAAGATCATCGTGCTCAAATTCCGTGAAGGTCTTCAATACATTACGTACCCGCATCAATTCCCTAAAGGCCTTAATAAAAGCCAACTCATCCTCCTCGGTTTTTAGGCTGTTAACACTATTGATGGTAGGAGCGATTTTGAGCATATCGATAAACAGCTCATTGAATTTTCGTACATACTCTTCATAGGGAGCGATGATGATTTCATCTTTGGCTTCAATATTGGAAAAGAGTTTAATAGCCTTATCGGTGTTTTTCTTCAGGTTCCGGAAGCAGACGATATTTCCTTGTGATTTGCGCTCATCTAGGATTCTGTTCGTTCTGGAATAAGCCTGTATCAATCCATGGTATTGTAGGTTTTTATCAACATAGAGGGTATTGAGGTGCTTGCTGTCAAAACCGGTCAAGAACATATTCACCACCAGAAGAATATCTATTTCCTGATTTTTCACCCGCTTAGCAATATTCTGGTAATAATTATAAAAGGTCTGGCTGTCCTTGGTACTATAGTTAGACCCAAAGGTCTGGTTATAGTCACTGATAAAGTCATCCAAAAACTCCCGAGGATGCTTGATGGTGGCTTGTCCATAAGGTCCGGCATCTTCTGCCGCAATACTCACTCTTGAAGAGATATTGAAATGATTGGTATTATCCTGTTCATCTTTGCCCAATAACTCATCATTGGCACCATAGGAGAAGATGGTGGCGATTTTATAATCATGTTGCTCTTCTACTGCTTTTTTCTTGAACAATACATAATAACGGATCAATACTTCCACACTGGGCACACAGAAGATGGCCGTAAAACGTTGGTTATGGGTTTTTCGCTTATGGTGGGTGATGATATAATCAACAATATTATTTAATCGAGGAGAGGCTTCCATCACTTCCGCTTCATCAATAGCCTCTACATTGATATCCTGAACCTGATCCTTACGCTTAAAGGTCTGGATATATTCTATCGAAAATTTCAATACATTTTCATCCCGTATGGCATCAGTGATCACATACTTATGGAGGCAATCCTGAAAGAGCATGGTGGTAGTCCGCTTACCGTATTCATTGGTACCTGCATTTTCCTCAAAAATCGGTGTCCCCGTAAAGCCAAACATCTGCCCATTCACAAAAAAGCTTTTGATGCTTTCATGGGTCTTGCCAAACTGACTACGATGACATTCATCAAATATAAAGACGATGCGCTTGTCCTGCAGGGTTTCCAGTTTATGGAAAAAGCGCTTTTTGGTGACCGCAGTATTGAGTTTTTGTATGGTAGTTACGATCAATTTATTATCGCCTGCCAATTGCTTTACCAAGGTTCCGGTATCATTGGTACCGTCTATACTTCCTTTGCTAAAGCTGTTAAACTCCTTGGTGGTCTGATAATCCAAGTCCTTCCTGTCCACCACAAAGACCACCTTATGCACCTGTGGAAGATTGGTCAATATCTGGCTAGTTTTAAATGAAGTCAGCGTCTTGCCAGATCCAGTAGTATGCCAGATATAACCGTACTTGGTTGTGGTCTTTACCCGATCGATAATGGCCTCTGTAGCATAAAATTGATAGGGTCTCAAGACCATCAGGGATTTGTTGGATTCGTTCAAAACCACATACTTGGTGATCATCTTGGAGAGGTGACAAGGCTCCATAAATACATCCGCAAAGGCAGAAAGCTGTGTGATTAGTTTATTATGTGTGTCCGCCCAGTAAAAGGTCTGTTTGAACTGCCTGTCTTTTATAGGAGTATTCGCATAGTACTTGGTATTGACCCCATTACTGATGATAAAAAACTGGATAAACTGAAACAGGCCTTGACCAGTCCCATAAGAGTGAATCCCATAGCGTTCTATCTGCTTAAAAGCTTCTTTTAGTTCAAGTCCCCTACGCTTTAGCTCCACCTGTACCAAGGGAAGTCCATTGATCAGGATGGTCACATCATAGCGGTTCTTGTATTTGCCTTCTATGCTGATCTGCTGGGCCACTTGAAATTCATTTTGGCACCAGTGTACCTGATTGATCAGCTCAATGGTCTTGGTTTCATTTTGGGCATTGACATAGGGAACCCGATCACGCAGGATCTTGGCCCTGTCATAGATACTGCCTTTATTGATATAGTTTAGGATTTGGGTAAACTCCTGCTCACTTAGCTGGGTCTTATTGTGCTTTTCAAGCTGGGCTTTTAAATTGCTCAATAAAGCTGCTTCATCTGGAATCATCACTTTCTGATAGCCCAGTTGCTGCAACTGCTTGATAAGGTTATTTTCCAGTACCTGTTCAGGCTGTGTGGTCATATGCTATTTCTACTTAAAAAATCATTGTTGTCCGGTAAACCCGGATATTAGTTAAATTCAATTCTCAACCTACTGATTATAAAGCGGTTACTTGGTT
>JGI2924J29684_1078312_pt1 | contig 40546 bp, 45 predicted proteins | sample BenlonsequencITS_FD_29684 | JGI IMG/M metagenome (IMG submission 29684) | reverse complement strand
ATGCGCCCTCCGGCTGGGGGCCTTGCGTGCCCGGCGGCACAGTGCCTTGTGGTTGCGGCCCAGCGACGGGTTTCTCCTTCGACGCCTCCGCCTGCAGCTTCTCCGCTTTCCCGAACCCGCCCTTCGCGGATTCCAGCCCCCCTTTCACCGGAGCGCCTGCGAGTTTGTCGGTGTCGAAAGGCGTGTGGTTGATCCCCGCGATCGCGCCTTGCTCTGCAGCGGTCTTCGCGACCTCGGAGGCCATCGACTTTCCGAGGTCTGTGGCAGGCTCTATTGCCGACTTGAGCCCGGACGACTCGGGGATGCTCTTCGTGGCCGCCGCCGAACCCTTCTCCACGCCTTTGCCGACGACACTGCCCGCGGCTTTCCCCGCCGCGGCGCCCGCCAGGGTCGCGGGGTCGAACTTCTGCCCGGTCGCCGCCGACGTGATCCCGCCGGTGACGGCCGATCCGGTCACGGCGTCGGCCGCTCCGCCGAGCTGCTTCGACGCGAATTCTCCGAGCTTTCCGGCTGTTGTCTCGCCGACCTCCACGCCCGCCGCCTTGGCGGCTGCGCCGCCCGCTGCTTGCAGGCCCTTCTCGACCGCGCCGCCCGCCACAGCGCCCAGCGGGGCGCCGAGCAACCCTGCCGCCGCGCCGATGCCCGACGTCTTCGCGGCGTCCCGCACGAGGTCCCCGTCGATCTTGTCCCTGGTGCCCTTGTCGACCTGGACCTTTTGTGTGACCACGGACGACACAGTCTTCAAAGCGACGTCCTCGATGCCCACGACCGCGGCAATGGTCGCCGCCCGCATGAGCTTGAGGATCATCTCGCGGGACAGAGTGTTGAACAGCACCTTGGCGGCGGCGATCGCAGCCGCCTCCGCCGCGGCCGAGGCCCCGCAGGTGAACGGCATCATGGCGATGGCCGTCGCGATCTCGGCGGCCAGCGTCACCAAGGCCGCGATCATCATGCCTTTGGTGTATTCGATGGTGTTGGCCGCGTCCTTGAGCGCTTTCGCCTGGTTGTGATGCGCGTCCGCGACCTGCTTGAGCTGGTCCGCGACTTTCTGCTCCAAGTCCGCGAGGGCGTCGTGGATTTTGCCCTCGACGGAGTCTTTCGCAAGGCTCATCGCATCGTTGAACTTCTGCAGGTCCTCCTCCAACGCTTTCGCATATGCCTCGTGCCCCTTCGCCACCTCGCGAACAGCGTCCTCGTCCCCCTCGGGCCATTGGCCCCCGCCCGCCATCTCGAACACCCACTTCAAGCCGTCAGGTATATGGATCGTCATGCCACACCGCCGTCCGCCTGGCCCGGCGGCTCCACGCCGTCTTCCGCCGCGCTCGTCACCACACCGATACGCCCGAAACGCCCGAAATCGGCATGCGGCAACCTCATCCTCTCGCCATCCGCGCCCGCGTCCCCCGAATCCGCCCCCGCCCCTTGAAGCGTGTAGCGCGGAGTCGCCGCGTCCGTCTGTTTGTCCACTTGCTGAATGTTGCGCCCCTCGTCGTTGTCCTTGGACTCGATCTGGTCGGCGGCGTTCAAAATGTTCTTTCCGAACTCGTCGAGCGCCTCGATGTAACCGTCCCCCCCGTCTCCTTCCGCGAGTTTCTTCAGCGACTCCATGGACTCCTTGTACTTGTCCTTGCCCTCCGCGAATGACTTTCCGAACTTGTCGTGCCCCCACGGCTCGCCACGCCCCTCCGTCGCGCTCAGAAAAGTCTGATACGACGACCTCACCGACTCGCTCAAGCTCTGCAGATGGTGCCCGGCAGAACGAAACCCGTCGTAGTCCATCTCGATTTTCCCGTCCGCCACGGAAAACCTCCTTGTTTATCCAGTGTTGGCATCGGCGTCCAGTGCTGTCATCGGCGTCGAGCCCACCGCGAAAAACGGGCAAGACTGGAAAACGCCTTCACGCTACGACTGCACCTGTTCCACTGCCCAGGCTAATCGGAAGTTTCGTCCGGATCGAGGTAAAACAGGATACGTTACAAATAAGTAACATACGGTCTGTGGTGGTTCTGCGGCATGAAAAAAAACGAATCACCTGGTCTTTTCCGCTGCGCCGCATCCCCGCCAAGGGCCCATGGCCGACCGATAATGGCCGCGGCGGCGAGCCTGACAACAGTGTGCCCCAGCCCGTCCGGGGCGCCCTTCGGACTCTCCGATTTTCGCAGTGCGGCGCGGCCGCTCACCACGGCGGACGGTCGTCCACTCCGACCGGTGCGCGCAATGCGCAAGCCCGATTTTCGGGCGCCGGTTGCGCGCGGCGGGCCTTTTGGGACCGGTGGGCAAAGTGGCCTAGGCCTTCGACAAGGCCATGACGGAGTCCTTCTTCGGGACCACGCAGCTCGAACTTCTCGGCCGGCGCGACTGAACAACCCGCCGTGACCTCGTTCAAGAAGGCTTCGAATACATCGAAGCCTTCTCCAACCCCGCAAGACGGCGCAGCATCCTCGGCGAACGGCCCCCGATGGAATACGAAGCCCTTGCCCACGCCGCAGAAAACGTGGCATGATCCCGGAAAGGCAGTCCGGGAAAACGGGGACGGGTCAATGATCCCGAATCAGCGAGTGCGCCATGATCCTGCGGGCGCGCAATATGAAACCCTCGATGACCGCCTGAGGACCGAGCGTTTTAGCCATAACCACACTGTAGACATAGAGACGGACAGTCCGTCAGGAATGGCGACGAGTCAGGCAGGTGCACGTTATGCGAGGATCTTCTTCGTGGAAGAAAACACAGGGTCGCAGGAAGAGTCTCGGAGAGCGCGGACGTTTGCTGGTAGCTGCGCGGCGTTGGTGAGCTTCGCGATGGCTACAGCGTTCGCGGTGGCCGCGCACAGTATCGCTGTTTGGGGCCTTGGTGGTGTCGATCCCACCTCCTACGCGTACGCCTCGTACGAGAATTCCGCCCTGGCAAAGGGAGCGAACCAGGTCAAGGCGGATTTGCTATGGACCTCAGGAGCCTTGTTTGTGCTGGGGCTTTTTCTTTTGTGGGCTGGCCAGACAAAACGCAAGGCCGCGCCGTTCGTCCTGGAGATCATGACGGGTCTCGCCGCTGCTGTCGCGGTCGTCGCCATCTGCGTATGCGCCTAGCCAACTGGGACCTCACCAGGCTGGATCTGTGCGCCGATCACAGGTGGGTGGCGATGCCGACGAAGACGTGCAGCACCCACCATCCGACGAGACCGCCGCTGACGAGGAACGCCAAACCAGCCGCGACGAGGACCACGATAGCCCCGGACCTCCATCCCGCGTTTGATGTTCGGAGACGACCCGCGAACGCCAACACGCCCGCCGCGAGAGCTGTGACCGCGCTGCCCACGACCGAGAGGTCCGAGAAGTCCGAAGCCGCCGCATATTTTCTGGTCGCCTTGTTCCAATCGGGTTTGTCGAACTCAGCGACCGCCTGTTTCAGCAGCTCTTCGGAGTAGACGTGCAGCCCGTAGAACAACGCGAACAACAGGATCGAGAGCACCGTGAGGGCGGCGGCGGCCCCGATCATCACAACACCTTTGTCTCGGGAGTGTGCAATGCGAGTCGGGAACGGCGAGCCCTGATACGTCATGCGTTGATTCTGCCCCAACCCGCTCGATCCTCGCGCATAAGGGCATCCCCGCGCCGGAGCCAAGCCGGTAGCCTGCGACAGCATGCCGTTGCCCGAGACCGATGTCGCGCGTGTGAAGCGCTTCTGCCGAGACAGGTACCCCGCCCACGCCTTCTAGCAGGTGTTCTTCGCCTCCGAGATCACAGGTCGGCACATCACGATCATGAGGTCCGCGCGCTGTACAACGCGCCGAACGCCCGCGAAGCCGAGTGGACCGGTTTCCGATAGCCGGGCTCCGCTACATCAAGACGACGAAGCTGTGGGAGTTGTACTGGCGGGACCGCAACATGCGCTTCCGCCGCTACGAACCGCTATCATCCAGCCACCAGATCGAAACCTTCCTCGATTGGATCGGCACCAGCGGCGACCCTCTCTTCTGGAACTGAACATCTGTCGTGCCATACCGCATCGCCAATGCCTTCGGCAACGGTTTGCGCGTCACAATTCGCTCAGCGGTTTCGGCAGGTACTAGACCTGAAAATTCCGTAGAAGGTCAGTGTGCGGCTGCGGAACCCCGAAGGCCTCTATGAGAGGGTCGAACACTTTCCTCTTGATGTCCGACCCTATCTGGATGTTCCAGACATTGAGGAGGATGCAGAGGTTGTGCCCGCACCGCTCACGCAGCCGTTGGTCGAGGTCTTCGTATGCCGCCTCCAGGGCTTTGGCGTACAGCTGATCCAGCTTTTTCGCCTGCGAACCCAGCTCTTCTGGGGCGTCTCACTGTTCGCTCGGGTGGTTGCCGAGCTCGATGAGTTTCGCGCCGAACATGCACTTGGTCTCGAACTCGAAGCGGGCGCGCCGCGCCGCCAGTTGGACGCTCTCGCACCGCAGAGTCTCCCGCCGCGTCGTCAGCCGAAAGCGCGTGGGCGACGGAACCGCTCCCCGAAGTCGAACACGAGCTGCGGGATTTGGAACACCATGTTCCGCCAAGCTGTGATTTCGGCAAGCACGCCTGGCGGCGTCTGTTCGACAAGCCCGCCCCACAGCTCTCGGGCACGCTGCTCGTACTCTGTGCGGACCTGCTGTGCCAACGCCGAGAGCCCCCTGTCCTCCTAGACTCTCCTCGGCCAGAACAAGCGCATGGAATCGCTCTACACTTTCCACGAGGCCCAACGGAGAACAGGATCGGCGAGCTCGGCCTCCGTATCTCGGCCATTCTCGTGCCAACGCCGCCGCAACTGCCAATGCGGAAGAAACACCCTCCCTAACAGCGGACCTGCCACAAGAAAAACAAACTCCTCAACCCTCTACGATGATCACACGTCGGGATTCTGCCCGCGCAACCAGTCCTCGATATCCCGCACGAGACCTTCGCTCGCCAAATCGGCCTGGGACCGGCCATCCGAGGGAAACTTCCTGTCCCGCACGAGCGCAGCGGGTGCGGCGAGGACATCGGCGGATGAACTGACACTGAACGCGGTGACACGGAATTTCCAGGGCGCACCTGCCATCAGGGCGCCCACATGTGCGGGGTGCGCAGGGACAGGACGGTTTGCGTTGAATTCACGGACTAATATAGCAACCATGTCCATACGGCTCACTTTTTTATTCGCCACCTGCGTCCTGGGGTTAGCTGGATGCGCTTTCTCCGGCGACAAGGACGGAGCAACCGGAGGCAAAGCCGAACCCGCTCAGCACAAGCACCCGTCCTCGACCGCAGAGATTTGCAGTTTTTTCAAGAAGGCGCACACCAAGCTTTCGGCGCAGTATGCGGAATTCGAAAGCAAAACCCTGGACTCGCATTGGACATGGTCGGACGACAGTGTCAGCCAGCTTGGCTCGGCTCTCGCGCCGCTCCTGCGAAGAGAAGCCGAAGACATACAACAATCTGTCTCAGAAAGCGCCACTGGGCCGGTTGCCGCCCAAGTCAAAGACCTCGCCGAGCAGGATGTCCATCTCGCCGAGAAAATTGAGGGACGAACTTTCCAAGGGTCGATCGAGACATCGGAAAGACTTGTCGACGCCACGGTGAAGTCAGTGAAATCCATATGCGCGATCCACTAGATATTCTGAGATCAGCGCTCTCCCGAGTTTTTAGGCAGGCATGGTGACAGAGATCGACGAAGAGCCGTTCAGCGACAGCGCAACCTACGGAAAGCCGCCTTGGACGCTCGCCGGGTCCAGCATGAGGATCAGGACTTGCGGCATTTCCGCCGTGTCCATGTTGTTCGCCGTCCTCCTTTTTGGGTCAGGCGCGAAGGTGCTCTGCACGACAGGATTCGTGGGCTTCATCTTGGTCGTGCCCGCTGTGTTTTTCATCATGCTGGCAGTTCGGAACTTCTCTCAATACAAATTCCTGCGCAAGCTGCAAGACTCCGCGCCAGCTGGCGAAGAGCCGTACATTTGCTCGTACATCGGCTTCAAGTGGGCGCTCATGGACGTTGGGCTGTTCGCAGGAGCTCTCGCGAGCGCTGCTTTGCTCAATTGGTGTTTCGCCAAAATTGGCCTGGTGAAATAATCCCACAGTCGTCAACGCCTTCTGCCGAGCGGGTCGCTCGGATCGAATCCCTCGTCTTCGTCGTCTGCCTCTTCCAAGTGTCGAAGAGACGAATGAGTGGGGAAGTCCTCATCTTTGGCGTTGCGCCGCAGCGGGTCAGAGTAGTCGAAGCTGGACTCGTCGTCATCGTCCGCTCCATCCTCTTGTGAATGAGGTTGCTCTTTAGGCTGGTAGAGCAGTTCTTCTCTTAGCCGCGCCAGTTGAGAGCGCCCCTGCTCGGCCCCTCGTTCTCGCTCTTCCTCGGACAAATTGCGGTACCACTCGAAACCCGCTTGGGCTTTGTCTGCGATGCCTTGGTTGAACGCCTGGCTGCTCGCGGCCTCACGAAGGCTTTTCTTGCCTGCGAGAATTTCATCGACCATAGTTTTGAACGCGGGGTCGTCGGATTTGTTCCGCAGAATCTTCAAGGATGAGGAGAGTGCCTTAGAGACTGCTGGGTCGCCACGGGCGATGTCGAGGACAGGGTCTGGTTCGGGTGTCGACACGTCTAAGCCTCCGGATGCTCGTATGTGCCACCGGGAGCCATTTGGCTGGTCAGGCCGGTCAGGTCTGCGCACGCGCTCACGCTGGTGCCGATGAATCCGTTCACCAATGCCCACCCGCTGTCGATTGCCTTGAGTATATCTTTCCACTTCGCCTCTGCTTCAAAGGCTTGCGAAAGCGCGAACAAACCGCCAACGAGAGCTCCGACCCCCGTCTCTGCAGTTATGGCTCCTGCCGCTAAGGAAATCCCCATGATGATGAGCTTGTCCAGGAGGAACTCCAGCAGGCTGTTCAGGGCACTCACCAGAGAGGCGACCGCCTGTGCGAATATATCCACCTAATGGGCGACTTTTTCAAGCGAGTCCTGCTGATGTTGCACCGAAGAGGCGAATTTTTCGAAGTAGCCTTTGGCGCTTCCGGCTGCCTTGCCTGTCCAAGAATCCAGCATGAACACCATATCTTCGCTGATGTTTTGGCCATATGAGTTGTAGAATTCTCCGATTTTTCTGAGAGAGTCGGCGACTTTCCCGAACGCTTCCCAGTCACCGGTGAACTTTTCGAGCACCCATTTCCCTGGATTTACCCCGCAGACTTGGTCGATCGCCTCTAACACCCAGTGACTCAGGCTCAGCCAACTCCCAGCTCCGAGGGCCTTGTCAACCCCGCCGGGGATGATCTCTTCCGCTTTCGGGGGTTGTAGCTTGCTGGCGGGGTCTTCGGCCGAGAATCTGTGCAGGCCATGCCCGGTCCATTCCGGGGTGCCATTGTATTTGTTGTCAATCTGCTGGGCATGGTACTGGTCTGTGTGGGCGTACATGTCGCCCGCTTTTCCGACCTCATTTGCGGAAACCGTGGTCAGGCTATGCAGGAGCGTGAGATTTGTGTCGACCCCTTGGTGGATGTTTTTTATGCCGGATATGGCCGTCGACCATAGAAATTGACCAGCTATTCCGGCGCTCGTCCAGGACATGTCCTGGAGGTTCGTGTCTGAGTATTTCTTCGCGGCATCGATTTCTTCGGTGATTTTTATCTGGTGTTCTTTAAATGCGTAAAGCGCCGCTGGGTTAACTGTTACTGCCATTCTTCATCCTTTTGTTCAATGCCACCGAAAAAGATGGTTTCCTTACGCCTCGCTGGAATTTCCGCTATTTTGTTTGGCCAGGTTCTCCATCAAGTTTTGAAGCTCCTTTGAGGTGAGCTCTTCGATCACTTCGGGCGCCACCACGGTGAGGTTGCCGCCGAACAGCTTGTTGCCGTGCTCCGTGTCTTTGAGGTAGTCGGGGGTCTTGGCTCCTTCCCAAAGTTTTGACTAGCGGCACCTGCGCTCATGCCTCCCCTGCTGCCGCCCATCCCTGTGCCTTGGGCTGCGCCCGATCCGGCGCGGCCGTTCACGTTCACCACAGGCTTCGGGGCCGCGTAACCGGCTGGCCCGGTCTTCGCGGACAAGCACGGCTCATGATCCCCGCCGCTGAGCGTCCCGACACCGCCGCCGAGGCTTGGACCACCGGACGAGGAGCCGAACGTCGAGTCGCCCGCGCTCATCGCGTGTGTCGAGCTGGACTCGGACGGGTGTGTCGAGCTGGACTCGGACGGGTTGAGACCCGAACCAGGGAATGGCGAACCACCCGCAGGAGATCCGCCCGACGGGGCGCCACCGGCACCCGCGCCTTTGACCCGTCACCAGAACCAGCACCACTGTCCGAGCTTTGGCCCTCGCCACGATCCTCCACCGGGGCTTCGGGAGGGCTGCCCAAATACTCCAGCCCCGGGTACTCGGGTTCATCTGGCTCGTGGTGGTGGTTCCGCATCGCACGCGCGACGGCCTCCACCTGCGTCATCGGGGAGGTGCCAGGTGCGCATTGGCTGTTCTGGTCCGCCACTGACTTCGCCGTCGCCTGCGACTCCGCGACCGCCTGGACCTGTTTCGAATACCCGTCGAGCACCTCGGCGCCCAGCTTGCCTGTGCGCGCCAAATCCTCCAGCTCGTCGCGGGTCGCGTTGCCGGATTTCCCGAGCGAATTCAGCACAGCGCGGCACACCGGTCCGGACTTCCCTGCGTTCAGCGAGAAACCACCAGAATCAGACACTGGGTTCCTCGCTGAAGGGGGTGTCAGGGGTGGTCATGGTGTCCAGTTCCTTCGCTGCTGTCAAGTCTAGATGCGACCCCTCAATAGCTTAGACGCGCAAGACAGGCCCCAGGTTCCATCAGGCAGAAATCTCTCTCGCCGCCCTCGGGAACGCCGCGAGTTGCCTTCCTCGGCCATGATCATATCTCGGTCATGCGCGGTGGACGGTGACTTTCACCTGGTACGTGGTCACAGGGTCTTCAATGGGCACGACAATACTGCTCGACTGGTCGCTGTTGGGGACGGCGGTCAAAATACCGACGACCCAGGCTCCGGTCGGGGTGTCGATCCGCACGGGTCCGCCGCTGTCGCCGTGGTCATAAGGGAAGTGGTCGATCACTTTCTCCATGCTGGTGCTGGACCCAGTGAGGGCGCCGCACCGCAAACCCGTGCTAGCCCTGTAGGTGCGGACGTTCACGGATTGCCTAGCGGCGAGGAGCTGCGACAACTCCTGCGTCGTGTAGAAGCTCGGAGGGGCTTCGAAGCCATGATGTCGGGATTGTTGAAAGGGGCGCTCACGGTCGGGATGATGGCTGTGAAATCCCGCAGCGTCACTGAGATCGACGGGTTGGACTGGAAGACGCCGAAGACGCAGGAGCGCCGCACGGGGCCGTTCCCCGCGTCTATGAGCACGGATTTGGCGGCGCTCATGGAGGGCAAGAAACGCCCAGACCTGGTGTTCGCCAATTCGAGCGGCGACGTGCTGCGAGCGTCGAATTGGCGAACACGGGTCTTCAAGGTGGCGGTGCAAGCCTGCCGGGCCGTGGACGAGGAGTTCCCGACGATCACGCCCAGAGATTTGCGCCATACCGCCGCGTCCCTCGCGGTGTCAGCCGGGGCGAACGTGAAGTCCGTTCAGCGGGTGCTCGGGCACACCAAGGCCAGCATGACCTTGGGCGTGTACTCGGACCTTTTCGACACCGGCCTGGACCTCGTTGTGGACAATCTTGACACCGCGATTCTGGCTGCTGCGGGATTTCGCACCTGGCTGGAAAACGAGGAAACCCCTTCTGATCAGAGTCTCGCTTGATCAGAAGGGGTTTCCTCCTTGTGGAGCTGAGGGGAATCGAACCCCTGACCTCTTCGATGCGAACGAAGCGCGCTACCAACTGTGCTACAGCCCCAAAGCCTGGACAGCTCGACCACTATAGCCGATAGTGTCGCCCAGCCTCAAATTCTCTCTTGGCTCGTCGTGCCGTCACTGGCCGGATGCGCGGCGCAGGACGCCGTCATGCGGGGACGGGAGGTCCACGAAATCGGGGTCGTCCTCGTCGATGGCCACGACGCGCGGGCCGCGGGCTTTGCGGGCCGCGCGTCGCGCGGATTCGCCCGGCGCCGTTTCGCCGCGCTGCGACCCGCGCCGTTCTGCGCGAGGACGGGGCGCGGCGCGCTCGGCGTGCTCGGGGCCGCGACTGCGCGCGAACCGGGCCATGCGACGGGCGCGGATCTGCTCTTCGATGCGGACTTGGCGGCGCAGGTACGCCAAGTAGCCGACGAGCGTCGCGGCGATCACGGCGACCGCGTACCAGACCAGGGGGCTCATCGCGAACGCGAGGACCGTCGCGGCGACGAGCGAGACGATGAGGCCGAGCACGAAACGCTGGCGGACCGCGTAACGGTGCGCGCGGGCCGAGGCGTCGGCGTTCGGGTTGTAACCGCCGCGGCCGAGCCGGTGCGCGAGCTGCTGCAGCTCTGCTTCCTCACGGGCTTGCGCGTCTTCGTCGTCGTGTGCCGCGTGGCGCCGGTCTCGCACGGCGACCACTTCGGCGTCGTCCACGGGCTCGTCTTCGCGCTGGCGGCGGGGCGGGACGTCGTCCTCGATGAACTCGGCTTCGTCGGCGACCTCGTAGTCGTCGTTGTCTTGGGGGCTCTCGGCGCTCTCGGCGCTCTCGGCGTCGTCGGCGTCCGCGAACACTTCGGCCACGGGGCGGCGGGCGCCGCCGCCTTCCTCGTCCTCTTCTTCTTCGAAGGATTCGGCTGCGAGGCCGGGGCGGACGCGGTGTTTGAGTTTGTCCAGGCCGCCCCGGAAGAGCACGCGGGTGTTGAGCGCGGCCTGGCTGACGGTCATCACTTTCGGGCGGCGGTTCACGACCATGGGGACGAGGACGAAGAGCCACACCACCACGAGCAGTACCGAGAGGATCGAATTGGGCACGGACACCTGACCCAGCTCCTTATCGTCGACGAATCACACATGTGTGATTTCAGAGTAGCCGCGCGCGCCCGCCTGCTGGGGGTGCCGCGCCGAGGATCTTGCCCTCGCGGACAAGACGGTTCACGACCCCCCCTCTGGTTTCCGGGGCGGTGAGCCCGAAGAGAACATGGTCCCGCCACATGCCCTGCACCACGAGATAGTCCTTTATCAGTCCTTCCTCCCGGAAGCCGATTCTTTCCAGCACAGTTTTGCTGGCGAAGTTCTCTCTGCGTGTTGTGGCTTCGACCCGGTGCAGTTTGAGGGTTTGGAAACACCAGTCCACGGCCAAGGCTGCGGCCGCTGTGGCGACCCCGCCGCCGCAGACGCGCGAAGCCACCCAGTACCCGATCCACGCCGATTGCAGCGCTCCGCGCTGGACTCCGCCGATGGTCAATTGTCCCGCGTACGTCCGGTCCACCTCGATGACCAACGGGTAGACGACGCCTTTTTTGGTGTGCGCGCGCAGCTGGCTCCACAACGAGAGCCAATGCTGCGCCTTATGGCGTTCTTCCCAGCCGCGGCCCGGTCCGGGCTCCCACGGTTCGAGGTGTTGTTGGTCTGCAATTCTCGCTTGGCTCCACGAACGCGCGTCGGTCAGCCGGATCGGGCGCAGCCGCACCTCGCCGCCGGGGGTTGTGACCGGGCCGAGGACGGGGTTCGCGACTGTTTTCGCCAGTTCAGCCTCGTTGTCCCAAGAAGATCACGTCCACGGGGTCGCCTTCGCGCACGCCGGAGGCGTCTTCGGAGATGTTGATGAGGCAGTTCGCCTCGCCGAGCTGGGAGAGCAGGTGCGGGTTGCTCGCGAGCACGCCGCCGAGGGGCTCGACGAGATATTCCCCGGTCTCGTCGTCCCGCATGAGCTTGCCCCGGATGTAACTGGTCCGCCCGATCACTGACGTGAGTGTTTCTGTCGCCACAGCTTTGAGCACCCGCCGTCGGGGGGAGAGCCTGCCCAGCGCCGAGCGGATCAGCGGGCGGATGATCACCTCGAACACGACCAGCGCGCTGACCGGGTTGCTCGGGATGAAGAATGTGGGGACGCCTTCTTCGCCGAGCGCCCCGAAGCCTTGCACCGAGCCGGGGCTCATCGCGACGCGCGACACTTCCCATTGCCCGAGCTCGGAGAGCGCCTGGTTGACGTTGCGCCCGACGTCGCCGCCGACGGGGCCAGAGATGATGACGACCTCGGCCCGGCCGAGCTGGCCTTCGACAATGTCTTTGATCTGGCGTTCGTCATGGGGGACGATGCCGACGCGGTGCGCTTCGGCTCCGGCGTCGCGGGCGGCGGCGGCGAGCGCGTAGGAGTTCACGTCGTACACCTGCCCGCTGCCTGGTGTGCGGTCCACGTCGATCAGCTCGGCTCCCACCGACAACACGGAGACTCGTGGTTTGGGGTGCACGAGCACTCGGTCGCGGCCGACCGCGGCGAGCAAGCCCACTTGCGCGGGGCCGATGATCGTGCCGGAGCGGACGACGACGTCGCCTGCTTTGAGGTCGTCGCCTGCTTTGCGGACGAAGTCGCCGGAGCGCACGCCGAGGTCCACGCGGATGCGCTCGATGCCGCCGTCGGTGAACGCGATCGGCAGGACCGCGTCGGCGAGAGAGGGCAGGGGCGCGCCTGTTTGCAGCAGCACCGCTTGATGCGGTTGGAGCCGCGCGGGCTGCTTGTTGCCCGCCTCGATGTCGCCGACCACCGGCAGGAACAGGGGGTCGGGGTGCGGGTCGTCGTCCATCGGCTCTGGCAGAGCGACGTCGACGCCCCGGACGGCGTAGCCGTCGACTGCTGCCTGGTCGAAGCCAGGGAAGGAACGACCGGAGATGACGTCCTCGGCGCATTGCAAACCTTGCGCCTCGGAGATCGCCACACGGATAGGGCTCGGGGCAACGGCGGCTGCTAAGACGCGCCGGAGCTGTTCAGCGACTGATCGCACGCGCCGAGCTTAACTCAGCCCGAGCCGGCTGATCAACCAAGCGCGCAGGCCGGGGCCGTACTCTTCTCGGTCCAATGCGAAATCGATCGAGGCTTTCAGGTAGCCGCCGGGGTTGCCGAGGTCGTGGCGGTAGCCGTCCCAGACCACGAGATGCACAGGGCGGCCTCGGTCGATGAGCAGGGCAATCGCATCGGTGAGCTGGATCTCTCCGCCCGCCCCTGGGGCGACTTCGCGCAGGGCGTCGAAGATGGCCCGTTCCAAGATGTACCGTCCCGCGACGGCCAGATTCGACGGGGCCTTCTCGGCGGGCGGTTTCTCGACCAGGCCGCGCACACGGCGCACCGGGCCTTCCTGTTCGACGACGTCGAAGACGCCGTACGCGCTGATCTCCTCACGCGGGACCGGGAACGCGCAGATGACGCTGCCGCCGTGTTCGGCACGCACTTGCGCCATGAGATTGAGCGCGCCCACCTTCTCGCGGATTTCGATCTGGTCGCAGATGTCCCGCTCGCGCTCCTGCGCCACTTGTTGCGGGGATTTGAGCACGAGGTCGTCGGGCAGCAGGACCGCGATCGCGTCGTCGTCCGGATGCAGCAAGGGTTCGACTTGGGCGATGGCGTGGCCGAGCCCGAGCGGTTGATGTTGGATGACTGACTCGACCTTGATGAGCTTGGGGGCGCGGCGCACTTTCTCCAACATGGCCGATTTGCCTTTGGCCTCCAGCGCGCTTTCGAGCACAAGGTCTTCGACGAAGTGGGCGACAACGGAGTCTTTGCCCTCGGAGGTGACGATGACCAGGCGCTGCGCCCCGGCCTGGGCGGCCTCGGCGGCCACGAGTTCGATCCCCGGGGTGTCCACCACGGGCAGGAGTTCTTTCGGGACTGACTTGGTCACGGGGAGGAAGCGGGTGCCCATGCCGGCGGCGGGGACCACCGCGGTGTGGGGCATGCCAGGGCGAGGAAGGGTGGAGAGGGAATTCTCGTTCTCAGCCATGGCACACAGCCTAGAGGCATCGGCCGGGAAAAGCTCAGCGAGATGCCGAAAATGAGCGCCGCCGCGCGGCGGGACGCGGGGCGGCGGAAAAATTGCGCGCGCACAATGGTTCTGTTACGCTTTCGGGGCGGCCCGCTCCTCGGCCTTGTTTCCCCTCCCCCCGTCTAGGGTCGGGTTGAGCGGGCCGCCTTTCTTTTCTCCCCGCTTTTGGCCAACATGGTCGTATGGGACCGCAATCCTCCGCGCAACGCAAAGCCGCGCTTCGGGCGCAGACCAGGTCCGCGCGGCGCGCGCTCTCGGACGCGCAGCGGGCAGCGCGGGACCGGGCGGTCGACGCCCAGGCCGCGCGGATCGCCGAGCGGTTCGGCCCCGGCGACGTGGTGAGCTCGTATGTGCCGACCAGTCTCGAGCCGGGGTCCGACCGCATGTTGGCGGCGTTCGCCGACCGGGGGGCGAGCGTGCTCGTCCCTGTTGTCGTCGGCGTGGACGCGGCGCTCGCGTGGCGGCATTGGCCGGAGGAAGGGCAAGACGCGCCACCAGGCGCGTTGGCCGAGGCGGCAGTCGTTCTTGTGCCCGCGCTCGCGGTCGACCGGCGGGGTGTTCGCCTCGGTCAAGGCGGGGGGCATTACGACCGCAGTTTGGCCGAGGCAGGTCCAGGGGCGATGCTCGTCGCGGTCGTGGACGACCGGGAGCTGGTGGACGAGCTGCCGTGCGAGCCGCACGACGAGCTGCTGGGCTGGGCGCTCACCCCGAAGGGGCTGTGGCGCCTGGGCGGCTGAGGTTCGGCGAGGCGCTGCGGCTCAGCGAGAGGATCGGGCTTGGCGCTCGATGCGGCTCAGCGCGGATTGGGCCAGCTCCCGCATTTTCGGCGCGGGCGAGGGGTAGCAGGACGTGATTTCCACGGCGGCGTTGTGCGCGGCGATCAAGGCGTTGTTGCAGAACCATGCTTTTCCGAGCGCGGAGAGAGTCCAGAGCAGGATATTGGGGGAGCCAGAGCTCGGCTGCCCGATCAGCTGGAAGGTGCTGTTGCCGCCCCCTTGTGTGGAGCCGGTGATCGGCGTTCCTTCGCAGTGCTCGCGCATCGCCGCGGCTTCGGCGATCACATCGGTCGCCGAGAAGCCTTCCCGGTACACCGCCGCGATCTCGACGATCTGCGCGTGCTCTTTGTCCCCGGGCTTCGGCGCGATCGCGGAGGCGCTCGCCACTTGGCCGCGCATGAGCAGCGGCGAGTCCACTTCGAGCACCAGGGCGCGGCATTCGGGAGGGGAAGCGCTGGAATACATGCTCTCGATGTTGCCGCTGGCGTTGAAGTGTCCGGGCTCGAAGAGGCTTTGGATCGCTTCGGCGGCGATCGGCGCGACCCGTTGCGAGGATTGCGCCCGCCGGGCACCGGGTTCTTTCGGGTCCCCGCACGAGGCGAGGGCTGTGATCGTCACGGCCACGCCGAGCGCTCGCGTGATCTTGAGCAGGGGAAATGATGGCAGACGGGCTTGCTCCAGCGGCTTCGCGAGCGTGTCGGCGCGCTCTGAAGCCCTTTCGGCGAGCGCGAGGAGGTCCGCGCCGCCGCGCTGGGGGCGGCTGGCGAGGCCGGTGGCGGCGCGGGCTGGCACCGGCGCGGCGCGCGGCCGGGAGCGTGGGAACATGCGCTCAGTGTAGTGACACAAACCGCCCGCGCACACACGGAATTGCATGGGCGGCTCGGATGCATTATTCTCGCACTTTGAACAGCGCTGGCGAGGGCTGGTGCTGGTCAGTTCGACCAGCACTCGCCGTGATCGACGGAACGCGAACTCTGCACAACCCAGGTTCGGCCGAATCAGTCTTGCTCGGCGGCGCGGTCAACACGACGACTGAACGAACCTGAGGAGCTCCCCACATGGCTGAAACCGCCCGCGTTGAAGCGACTGTCCGCGACGAGTTCGGCAAGGGCGCGTCCCGCCGCGCCCGCCGAGACGGCCACGTGCCCGCCGTCCTCTACGGCCACGGCATCGATCCGAAGCACTTCAACATTCCCGCGAAGGAATTCGCCCGCGTTCTGCGCGCCAACGGCGTCAACGCCATCGTGAGCTTGCACGCCGGGGGCGAAGAGCACCTCGCCCTGACCAAGACGGTCGTGGTGCACCCGACCAAGAGCTACTTGCAGCACGTCGACCTCCAGGTCATCCGCCGCGGCGAGCGCATCGCCGTCGACGTGCCCGTCGTGCTGACCGGCTCCGCCGCCTCCGGCTCTGTGGTCCAGCACGAGACCACCACCCTGTCGGTCGAGGCCGAGGCGATGCACATCCCGGAGCAGATCGAGGTCTCCATCGAAGGTTTGGAGATCGGCTCGAAGATCATCGCCAGCGAGCTGGAGCTGCCCGAGGCCGTGTCGCTGACCGGCGACCCCGAGCAGATGATCGTGCAGATCAACGAGGCTCGCGCCGCCCAGGTCGAGCAGGATTCGGCCGAGGGCTCGGACGAAGCCGAGGCCGACTCCTCCGCCGAAGACGGCGGCGAGGAGAGCTGACTGCGAGCGTCGGCGGGCCCTGCGGTCCGATCGTGATCGCCGGGCTGGGCAACCCCGGCCCCAAATACGAGAAGACCCGCCACAACGTCGGCCACATGGTCGTGGACCTGCTCCTCGCTCGGGCAGGCGGGTCGTTGCGTGCGCACAAAACCTCAGGCATGCTCGCGGCACGGCTGTCCTTCCACGGCCGCGGGGTGATCCTGGGCAAGCCCACGGCGTACATGAACGTCTGCGGCCCGCAGATCGCCAAGCTCGCGAAGTACTTCTCCGTGCCCGCGGCGGATGTCGTCGCTGTGCATGACGAACTCGATATCGGGTTCGGGCTGGTGCGGCTCAAACGCGGCGGCGGGGAGGCCGGGCACAACGGCCTGCGCTCGCTGTCCTCTTCGCTCGGCACCAAGGAGTACTGCCGGGTCCGGGTCGGCGTCGGCCGTCCGCCGGTCGGGACGCAGACGGCGGATTTCGTCCTCGCCGGTTTCCGCGCCGACGAGCGCAAGGAGCTCCCCGGCCTGCTGGAGCGTTCCGCCGACGCGGTGGAGGCATTGGTGCGCGAGGGGCTTGAGGCGGCGCAGAATCGCGTCCATTCGGCATAGCCGAGGCGGGCCGCGCCTACTGGCGCGCGCCGCGGTCGGCCGCGACAGCCTGATAGCCGCCGACGACGTCGGTGGCCCGCCACAGGCCCAGGTCCTGCAGGCTGGCGGCGGCGAGGCTGGACGTGTACCCCTCGGAACAGAGGAGCACCCATTCCACGTCGTGGTCCACCGCCTGCGGGAGGCGCGCGTCGCTGGCCGGGTCGCAACGCCACTCCAACACATTGCGCTCGATGACCAACGCCTCCGGCAGTTCGCCCTCGCGAGCCCGTTGCGCGGCGGGCCGGATGTCCACCAGGATCGCGCCGCGCCGCAACGCAGCGGGAAGCTCATGCGGCTCAAGCCGGGCGAGCCGCGAACGCGCCTCGCCGAGGACTTCGTCGATCGTGCGTTTCACAACAGCGAGGTGAGTCGCCGGGGAGCGCGTCAACGCTTCGGCCGCTCGGGGACGTCGGTGAGCTCTGCGCGAACGCGGCGCAACGACTGCTGTTCGGTCACCTCGTAGTAGCTCATGACCGTCAACGGCGGCGAGTACGCGTGGACGGACAGCGCCGGGGCGGTGGAACCGGGCGCTGCGGCGCCCTTCACCAGGGGCGACACCCCCGGCTGTGCCCAGGTCACGTCGTGGACCCAACCCAGCGCGAACGCGGCTTGCGCCCCGGCGCCGAGGCGGCGTTCGCGAAGCCTGCTGCCGGTCCAACGCCATTCCGCGAGCGCCCCGTCGACGACGGTGAGCGCTCCCAGGGACCCGCCGTGGTCGTGCAGCTCCGTGGTGCGGTCCGGGACCCAGCTGATCGCCCAGACGTCGAGTTCGTCATCGGCGAACAGTTGCCGGCACCATCGGTCGTCGGTCGGCCATCCTCCCGCCGGGGGCAACAGGTGCGCCCAGGCCCCGTCTTTGATCTGTTCGGCCACATCGGCGGTGGTGCGCAGCAGATCAGCCGTGCTCAGCCGGGTGGGCAACGGGCGTTGCCGGGTCAAAAGGGACGGGGTGGACACGGGAGGTGCTCCTGAAGGGTCGTCTTGGTCGGGGGCAGGGCGGGGCTAGGAGCCCGAACAACACCGCAAGCTCACCTGAAGAGCACCAAGACGCATGAGAGCAGTATGGCAAAGACACGGCGATCCCGCAGCCGGGCCGCGGCGCCCTGCTAGCATCGGCGGATGCTCTTCGCCAATGCTCTCATCGGGTTGCGGGAAGGCCTGGAAGCATCGATCATTGTCACGATTCTCTGCGCCTTCCTGGTGAAATCCGGCCTCAAGAGTCATGTGAAATGGGTGTGGACCGGGGTCGCTGTCGCACTTGGGATCACGGTGACTGTTTTCCTCGTCATCACCTATGGCTCCTCGACGCTCTCCAGCCTCGGGCAGGAGTTCGTCGGCGGGGTCGCCTCGTTGGTCGCGGTGGCGATTGTGACCACGATGGTGCTGTGGATGCGCACCGCCGCCGCGTCGCTCTCCGGAGATCTGAAGGCGGCGTTGGCCAAGGCGGTCTCGCTCGGCCCTGCGGCTGTGGTGCTCATGTCCGGGCTCGCGGTCGGGCGCGAGGGGATTGAGACCGCGCTTTTGGTCTTCGACACGACCCAGAGCAACCCCAGCTCGCTCTATGGCCTGCTCGTCGGGGTCGCTGTCGCCGTCGCGCTCGCGATCGCCATGTATTTCGGGGCGCTGAGAATCAATTTGAGCGCGTTCTTCAAAGTCACCGGGGTCCTGTTGGTGTTCGTCGCCGCCGGCGTCTTGCGTTACGGGGTCAATGACCTGCAAGAGGCGGGGGCCCTGCCCGGCTCCGAACGTCTCGCGTTCGATGTTTCGGGGACTATCGACCCCAACACCTGGCCCGCGAAGCTTGTCGAGGGCATGTTCAACATCGTGCCCAATCCGACGCTGCTGTCCGCGATCGCCTGGTTGGTCTATGTCGTCGTGGTGCTGGCGGTGTTCCTGCGGCCGGTGCGGCCCCAATCGGCTGCGCCCCCCGCAGCGCAAGCCCAGCGGGGCGTTTCTGCGGACTCGTAGGGGCGCAGGCAGGCATCTCCTATCCGGCTTCGCAGATCAGTGCGGGTTTCCGGGGGAGTCTGCCCAGGGCGAAAAGGACGCCTTCTGCTACTGTCAGGCGAGGCGACTGCGCAGTCTGGCATCAGCTCTCGTCTGAAACCGGCGCCGTGTGCGACCAGCGCAGTGCGCAACCAGGCCGATGTGATTCGGCCACGACCGAAAGCGACCGAATGAGCAACAGATCCGCCCTCTCGATCATCCTCGCCCCGATGGGCGCCGCGCTCCTGGTCTCCGGCTGCGAGGCGAAGGTCAAACCCGGCCAAGCGTCCGGGGACATCGCCGTCACCGCGACGGACGACTCCTGTCAGCTCACCGCGAACAGCGCGAACACCGGCAACGTCGTTTTCAAGGTGACGAACAAGGGGACAAAGGTCACCGAGTTCTATGTGTACGGGGTCGGCGACCGGGTCATCGGCGAAGTGGAGAACATCGGGCCCGGCGTGACCCGGACGCTCATCGCGCCGCTCAGCGAGCCGGGCTCGTACCAAACCTCCTGCCGCCCCGGCATGATCGGCAACGGCGTCCGCAAGCCTTTCACGGTGACCGGGCCGTCCGTGGCGCAGGCCGATCCGAAGGGCCTGCTCGCCAACGCCGCTTCGGAGTACAAACGGTACGTGGTGAGCCAGATCGACGCCCTCAAACAGGCGACCGCGGAGTTCGCCGACAAGATCAAGGCGGGCGACGTCGCCGGAGCCAAAGCCGTGTACCCGGTCGCCCGCCTCTACTACGAGCGGATCGAGCCCATCGCCGAATCCTTCCAGGACCCGAAGAACAACCTGGACCTGAAGATCGACATGCGGATCGACGACGCGAAGTCCGGTATCGTGTTCACGGGCTTCCACCGCCTGGAGCAGGATCTTTGGGAGGGCGTCAAACCCGACACGAACCAGATCGCCGACCAGCTCGTCGCCGATGTCGGCGAGCTGGACGCGAAGGTCAAAGACCCCGGTTTCACGTTCACCGGCCTCGACATCGCGCACGGCGCGCAACAGCTGCTCGACGAGGTCGCCGCCACCAAGATCACCGGCGAAGAGGACCGCTACTCGCACACCGACCTGTGGGACTTCCAAGCCAACATCGAAGGCTCCCAACATGCGATAGCGGCGTTGCGCCAGGTCATCGACGAGCGCAAGCCGGGCCTCGGACCGCAGATCGACGCCGCGTTCGCGAAGGTGCAGCAGGAGCTGGACGCCTTGCGCCAGGGCGACGGTTTCGTCTTCTACACCGACCAGACGGTCTCCCCGCAGAAACGCAAGGCGTTCTCCGACTCCATTGACGCGCTCTCCAAGCAAGTGAGCCAGGTGGAGGCGGTCGTCGCGGGCTAGGCTGGTCGAGTTATGAACAACTCTCTTGAACCCCGGTACTCCCGGCGCCAGCTCCTCGCCGTCGGCGGGGCAAGCGCGGTTGTGGCGGCTGGAGCGGGCGCCGCGGCGGGGCGCGCGCACATCCCTGAGCGCGCCGCCGCAGGATCGGACCGCGACGGGGTTGTGCCGTTCCGGGCCGCGCATCAGGCCGGGATCGTCACCGCGCAGCAAGACCAGCTGCATTTCGCCGCCCTCGATGTGATGACCGAGTCGCGCGAGGAACTGGTCGCCCTCATCAAACAGTGGACTGTGATGGCCGAGCGCATGACGAAGGGGCAGGAAGCGACCCCCGGAGGCGCCATGGGCGGCAATCCGCTCGCGCCGCCCCAAGACACCGGTGAGGCGTTCGACCTGGCGCCCGCCCAGCTCACCATCACCGTCGGCTTCGGCCCTGGGATCTTCGAGAAGGACGGCAAAGACCGGTTCGGGCTCGCGAAACACCGGCCGGAGCCGCTCACGCCGTTGCCCGGTTTCCCCGGCGACGCGTTGGAGCCCGCGCGTTGCGGCGGCGACGTCGTGATCCAAGCCTGCGCCAATGACCCGCAGGTCGCGGTCCACGCCGTGCGCAACCTGGTGCGAACAGGCTTCGGCGTGGTCTCGGTGCGTTGGTCCCAGCTCGGCTTCGGGCGCACCTCGTCCACCTCGACGCGCCAAGTGACGCCCCGGAATTTGTTCGGCTTCAAGGACGGCACCAACAACATCAAGGCCGAGGAAACAAACGAGCTCGACAAACACATCTGGGTGGCCAAGGACGACGGGCCGGACTGGCTTGTCGGCGGGACGTATCTCGTGGCCCGGCGGATCCGGATGAACATTGAGCGGTGGGACCGCGATTTCCTCAAGGACCAGGAGCAGACCATCGGGCGCACGAAGGAAAGCGGCGCCCCGCTGTCGGGCGGGGGCGAGTTCGAACCGCTGGACCTCGACGCGAAGCTCGGCGTCGAGCCCGCGATCCCCTGGAACGCCCATGTGCGCCTCGCCTCGCACCAAAATCTCGGCGGCATACGAATCCTGCGGCGCGGGTACAATTTCACGGACGGCTCCGATGGCGTGGGCCATCTGGACGCCGGATTGTTCTTCTTGGCGTTTTGCCGAGACCCGCAGAAACAGTTCGTGCCCATGCAACAGACCCTCGCCAAGAGCGACGCGCTCAACGAGTACATCAAGCACACCGGGTCCGCCCTTTTCGTCTGCCCGCCAGGACTTGGGGACGGCGAATACTGGGGCCAGAAGCTTTTCGAGGGCTGATGGGCCAAACCGGGTACGGGGTGCAAGTGGTCCAACGGCTGTTGCCGGACCAGTGGCGGATCCTGCGCAGGCTGCGGCTGGCCGGCCTTGTGGAGGTGATCGGCGAGGACCACGAGTACTACGCGAAAGAAGAAGCGTTCGACGAGGTCGCGTGGCAATCGATGATCGCGACCCACCCGCAGTTCGTGGCCAGCTCGCACAGCGTGCCCGTCGGGCTGGCCAGCCTCCTGTTGGAGCCCGAGCGGGAGGCGGAGGTCTCGTTCCTCTGGGTAGAGCCGCAGCACCGAGGCTCCGGGGTCGCCGAAGCGCTCATGGCCGCCGTCGCCGACTGGGTGAGCCGAGGCGGGTATCGCGCGGGGGAGACCTTGAAAAGGAACCGAAGGCTGTGAGCCCGAGGGCGCCGCTTAGCTTGCGGCGTCGGCGAGTTCTGCCAACACGGCTCCGGGGGAGACGGTCGCGCCGGTCTCCACATGCAGTTTCGTGATGACCCCGGATTTGTGGGCGCTGATCGGGTTCTCCATCTTCATGGCTTCCAGGACCGCGATGAGTTCGCCGGACTCCACCGTCTGGCCCAGCTCCACGGCCACCTTCACCACTGTGCCGCGCATCGGCGCGGTGACGCTGTTGCCGCCCTGGGCGGACGCGCCCGCGACCTTGTGCCGGGGCTTCGGCTTGCGCCGGATGACTCCGGTGTTGTTCGCAGCGGTGAAGAGCTCTTCGGGCAGCAGCACTTCGAGACGGCGACCGCCGACCTCGACCACCACGCCACGAGTGCCGAGGTTTTGTTCGTCGTCGTGCTCGGCGGGGTCGGCGAACGGGGCGACCGTGTTGTTCCATTCGGTCTCGATCCACCGCGTGTGCACGTTGAACTTCTGCCCGTCGCCGATGAACGCAGGGTCGCGCACCACGAGGCGGTGGAACGGGATCGTGGTGGCGAGGCCTTCCAGCGCGAACTCGTCCAGCGCGCGCCGCGCGCGGGCGAGGGCCTCGTTGCGGTCCCGGCCGGTGACGATGAGCTTGGCGAGCATGGAGTCGAACTGCCCGCCGACGACGGTCCCAGCCTCCACGCCGGAGTCGAGCCGCACGCCGGGGCCGTTGGGCTGGCGGTACGTGGTGATCTTGCCGGTGTTCGGGAGGAATCCGGTGCCCGCGTCCTCGCTGTTGATGCGGAACTCGAAACTGTGCCCGCGCGGCTCGGGGTCCTCGGAGATGGACAGCGTCGCGCCAGCGGCGATGCGGAACTGCTCCAGCACCAGGTCGATGCCGGCGGTCTCCTCAGTGACCGGGTGCTCGACCTGCAATCGGGTGTTCACTTCAAGGAAGGAGACGAGCCCGTCTTCGCCGACGAGGTATTCGACCGTTCCTGCGCCGTGGTAGCCCGTCTCGCGGGCGATGGCCTTCGCCGAGGAGTGGATGCTCTCGCGCTGCTCGTCGGTGAGGAACGGCGCCGGGGCCTCTTCGACAAGCTTCTGGAAGCGGCGTTGCAAGGTGCAGTCGCGGGTGCCGACGACGACGACGTTGCCGTGCGTGTCGGCCACGATCTGCGCCTCGACGTGACGCGGGCGGTCGAGGTAGCGTTCGACGAAACATTCGCCCCGGCCGAAGGCCGCAGTCGCCTCACGGGTCGCGGAGTCGAAAAGCTCGGGGATTTCCTCCATGGTCCGGGCCACCTTCATGCCGCGCCCGCCGCCGCCGAACGCGGCTTTGATGGCCACCGGCAGGCCGTGCTCCTGCGCGAAGGCGAGCACTTCGTCGGAGCTGCTCACCGGCTTGTCCGTGCCGGGCACCAGCGGCGCGCCCACTTTGAGCGCGATTCGACGCGCGGTCACCTTGTCGCCGAGGTCGCGGATCGCCTGCGGCGGGGGCCCGATCCAGACCAGGCCCGCGTCGATGACCGCCTGCGCGAAATCGGCGTTCTCGGACAGGAAGCCGTAGCCGGGGTGGATCGCCTTGGCTCCCGAGCGCTCCGCGACGGCGATGATCTTGTCGATGACGAGGTAGCTTTCCAGCGGGGTCTTGCCGCCGAGCGCGAAGGCTTCGTCCGCGAGCCGCGCGAACGGAGCGTTCGCGTCGGGCTCGGCGTAGACCGCAATGCTGCGCAGCCCCGCGTCTTGGGCCGCTCGAATCACCCGAATAGCGATCTCGCCTCGGTTGGCGACGAGAACCGAATCAAACGCCGTGGTGATGTTCGGCATTGCAACCTCCTGTTTTTGCCGTGTGCATGGCTTCCGCGTGGTGTTTTTTACAAGATGGACGGTATGGGGGACGAGTTGGGGCTGATCCCTGAGAGAAATTTTTCTCGCCTCATGGGGCGCCCGGTTCCTCGCCTGTGGCGAAGGGCGCGGCGACGGTGTTGCCCCATTCGCTCCACCCGCCATCGTAATTGCGCGCGCTCGACACGCCGAGAAGGAATTTCAGCACGAACCAGGTGTGCGCGGAGCGCTCGCCGATCTGGCAGTACGTCACCACCTTGCTCCGCTTGCCCTCGGCGAGGCCGTCGAAGACTTGCGTGAGCTCCGCGGCGGACAAGAAATGTCCGCTTGGGTGGATCGCGCTGGCCCAGGGAATGTTTTTGGCCGAGGGGATGTGCCCGGCTCGCGCCGAACGCTCGACCGGGTATTCCGGCACCGGCCTGCGGGGCCCGGCGTATTCCTCCGGGCTGCGCACGTCGAGAACGGTGCAGCTGCCCAAGGAGCGCGCGAGCTGGTCGCGGAAGACCCGGTTCGTCTCGTCGTCGCGTTTGACGAGCGGGTAATCCGCTTGGGCGAGCCGCGGGAAGTCGAGTGTCGTCTCCCTGCCCTCGGCGAGCCACGCGGCGCGTCCGCCGTCGAGCAGGCGGACGTCCGTGTGCCCGAACAGGGTCAGAATCCACACCAAGTGCGCCGCCCACCGGTTCTGTTTGTCCCCGTAGACCACCACCGTGTGGTTGCGATCGATGCCTTTGCTGTTGAGGAGCGAGGCGAACCGGGAAGGGTCGAGCACGTCGTGGCTGTTGGGGCTCGCGAGCTCTGTGCGCCAATCCACCTTGGCGGCAGTCGGAATGTGCCCAGCGTCGTACACGAGGCTGTCTTCGTTCGCCTCCAGGAGGCGAAGTTGCCGGTGGCCGAGGTTCGCCGACAGCCATTCGGTGCTGACGACCCGCTCCGGGACTGCGTAGCCGGCTGCGACAGAAGCAGGGTCCACATGCACGGTGTCGGGTCACTTCCTTCGGGTCTCGTCCGGTATTTTGTCCGGAGTGGGCTTGAGAAGAGTACCCGGTTTCTAAGGAAACGGTAAAGTCCACACGCCTCCGCGTGGCGCGAGTGCGCCGCATCGATGCGAAATAGTGACCTCAGCCGCGCCGCCCGGGCCCAGAGACGTTTTGCTCATCGGGGCGTTGTGACGGGCAGTTCGCCGTCCGGGGCTGAAAGCCGCTCCGCGGTCCCGGCGGCGCGCCACAGCGCGGCGACGTCCAGGCCGACTTCGGCGAGCAGCCGCCGAAGCACCGGCAAGCCCAGTCCGATCACGGTGGAGGGGGCGCCTTCGACGCGGTCGATGAACCAGCTGCCCCTGCCTTCCAGGGTGAAGGCACCGGCCACCTCCAAAGGCTCGCCGGTGGCGAGATACGCCCTGGCCTCGTCGCCGGTGAGGTCGCCGAACTGGATATCCCCCCGCGCGACCTCCTGCGCCCGCGCGACGATCCGACCGTCCGCTATCCGCAGCAGACAATGCCCGGTCAGCAGCGTCCCGACTTGGCCGGACATCTTTTGCCAGCGCGACCACGCGACATCAGGCAGATGCGGTTTGCCGTGCAGTTCGCCGCCTGACAAGAATGCGGAATCGGCCGCGATGACCAGGATTTGCGCCCCGGACGAGGGAGGCCCCCCCATGCTGGCGGCTTCGATCAGCCGCGCCGCCACCGCCTCGGCTTTGGCCTCGGCCAGCGCCGCCACCACATCGCCAGGGTCTGCCTGCGGCCCGAGTCCGGCTGCGATGGCCTCTTCATCGACATCCGAGACAAGGATTTCCGGCTCCACCCCGGCTCCGCGCAAAAGGGCTCGCCGCGAAGGAGATCCGGAAGCAAGGACAACACGAAGGCTCGTGGGGGAATCCGCCATACAGCGGAAACTATCAGACGTGCCTCAGGCGCCGCGCCACGGAGGCGAGGGTTCCTGGAGGAAGGATTGCGGCAGCCCGCCGGGGATGTACGACAACTGCTGGTCGCCTGCGCGCCACAGGTCGCGCGGATGCCTGCGGGTGTCGCGCTCCCAGAGCCGCTGGGCCCATAACTCGGCCAGCACCGCGGAGAGGGCTGCGACTTCTTCATCCGTGGGGTTGCCCTTCACGACGGTGAAGTCAATCGGCCCACGGCTGGTTTCTTCGGTGGCGTGGGGAACGACGGTTGAGGCTGTCATGCCGTCATACTAATCCCAGCACGACTGTTCTTTTGTGACCCTCATGGAACTCTCATGAAATTTTCACGAAGCCCCAACTCTCTGTCGCGGCGTGCTGAAAACGCAGGTCTTCCATGATATCGGGGCGTGGAGCGGCTGCGCGCCGGACCGTGAAAGCGTGATGCGTGTCTCTCATGATGCGGTGCTTGGGCGGGCCCGAGGATTCTTCGGCATGCTCGAACGCATGCGAACACATGAAGCAGGCTCGCTCTGCGCGGCGGCGTCGAGAACAGATCTGTGAGGAGCCCGCGATGACCTCTCTTGCCCAGGCTGCTCCACTGCGGTGGGCCGCCCGGTTCCCAGTGACCCTCTGCTACGTCCTCGGCCTTGCCGCGGTCGCTTTCTTCCAACGCGGCCTCTCGGACGCGCGCGGCCAACAACTGGTTTCCCAGACCAGCACGAATCTGCGCAATCTTGCCGAAGGCAGGTGGCTGACATTGTTGGAAAGCGCTTTTGTCACACAAGAGGATCCGAGCAGGATCTGGGTGTGGCTGCCGGGCTTCGCCTGTCTGCTGGCGCTGGGGGAATGGATCTGGCGGTCTCGCCGGTTGGCGGGCGCGATCGTGTTGAGCCATGTCGGGGGCACGGCGCTCGTGGCCCTCGGGCTCGTCGTGGCGCTCCGGCTCGGCTGGGCGGAGAGTTCCGTGGTGGACGACGACGATGTGGGCGTGAGCTATGCCTCGATGGGGGCGTTCGGCGCGTTGATCGGCGCTGTGCCGCGCGCGTTGCGTCTGCCATGGGCCGCGTGGTGGTTGGCGGCGGCGGCGCTCGCCCTGTGGCGCGATCGGGACTTCACCAGCGCCGGGCATCTCGTCTCCTTGTGCTTGGGCCTGATGGCAGGGGCGTGGTTCGCGCGAGGGGGCGAGCGGACGCGCTGGACGCCTCTGATGCTCTGCCTCGCCGCCGTCGCGTTCGTGTTCTCCTTCGACGTCCTCGTGGACGTGCGGGCCTTTGGGTTCGACCCGCAGGCGCCCGCGGCCTCGCCGCCCTAGGGCTTCATGATCAAGAGGCTGCTCGACGCGGTCTCCACCACTTTGCCGTCTTGGTTGCGCACCTCGCCCTCGGCGAAGCTCACCCGCGAGCCCGGTTTGACGAGCCAGCCCTTGGCGGTGAGTTCGTCGCCGGAGCGCACTGGGCGCACGTAGCTCACTTTGAGCTCGATGGAGGTGTAGCCGACCCCGGCGGGCAGCATCGTGTGCGCGGCGCAACCGCACACCGAGTCCAACAGCGCGCACACCAGGCCGCCGTGCACCACCCCGATCGGGTTGTGCGCGGAGTCGTCCGGCACGCACCGGAAGACGACTTCGCCTTCGCCGAAGGAGACGAGCTCCATGCCGAGCAGCCCGCTGATCGGCGGGCCCGGCAGCCTGCCGTCTCGCATGGCGGCGAGATACTCGGCTCCTGACATGCGCCGACCGGCTGCCGCGTTCGGCGCGGGGTCGTGCCACTGCACGGTCTTCGAACGCGCGGGCCCCCACGAGTCGGGGGTCCGCGGCTCCGGGGGCATGGTCATGGGGCGCGCTTTCTTTCGCTTCTCGGTCGCATGCCGCCCCCACCAAGGGGCGGCGCATAGGGTCTGCCCGGAATTGGCAGGACTGCGCGTTATCGCACAGGCCTGCGCACGGCGGGCTGGCGGCGAAGGAACCGGCGCCCAAGGAGCCACAAGGCCATGACGGCGAGCGGCGCAGCCGCGATCGCCCAGTTCGCGGAGGCGATTGGGCGATGCCCGACGGCGAGCTGGACAAGCGGCCCGCCGAGGGCGATGAGACCGGTTGCCACGAGCACCGCGGCCTGCGCCAGCCAGCGTTTGTTGAGCAGCCACGCGCCGAAAGCGACCCCGGCGAGCATGGCGTTGACCGCCCGGAGGAACGGGATGAAGACGCTCGCGACCGAAAGCGCCTCGGCGGCCTTGCTGAATTGCGGCTCCAGCCTGTCGTAGCGCTCAAGGACCCCGATGCGGGCGATCAACCCCAGCGCCCAAGGGCCCACGCTTCCCACGGCGCCGACGAGGTACGCCACAAGGCCCCACCAACCCCACAGCCCGTAACCGCGCGGCCCGGCCAACGCCAGCACCAAGGACAGCAACGCGAAGAACAGGTTCAGCCGGATCATTCGCAGATCGTACCGGATCGCACCGGCTGGCCCGCATGCCGTGCCGTCGAAGAAAGCGGTGACGGCCACGCGGTGCGCCGCCCGCGCTACTGGGCGAACGCGTCCGTGGCTTCGACCAGGTGGTGCGTGTTTTCCGCTTCGAACGCCGTGTGCCCGGACTGGGCGGTGATCGTCAACTTCGACTCCGGCCAACGCCGATGCAGCTCCCAAGCGCTCGCGACGGGGCAGATCACGTCGTAGCGGCCGTGGACGATCGCCGCTGGTATGTGCCGGATCTTGTCCACGTCTTCGAGCAGTTGGTTTTCCCGCAAGAACGCCTTGTTTTGGAAGTACCAGTTTTCGATGCGGGCGAAGGCGAGCGCGGTGCGCGGGTCTTTCTCGCGGTCATGCGGATCGACGGTCAGGCCGATGGTGCGGTCTTCCCATCCGGTCCAGGCGAAGGCGGAGGCCTCCGCGGCGCTTTGGTCGCGGCCCCAGAGGAGTTTCGCGTGCTCTTCGATGAGGTTGCCGCCCCGCGCGGCGGGCGGGATCGGGGCCAAGTACTCCTCCCAGAGGTCGGGGAAGATTTGGCTGGCGCCTCCAGGGTTGTAGAACCAGTCCAGTTCGGATTCGCGGCACAGGAAGACGCCTCGGAGCACGAGTTCGCTCACCCGCTCGGGATGGGTTTGCGCGTAGGCGAGGGCGAGCGTCGAGCCCCAGGAGCCGCCGAAGACCAGCCAGCGTTCGACTCCCATCTGCTCGCGAAGCTTCTCGATGTCCGAGACCAGATTCCAGGTGGTGTTGAGCGACAGGTCTGGATTCTCGCCCGCGTGCGGGGTGGAACGCCCGCAGCCGCGCTGGTCGAACAACAGCACGTTGTAGCGTTTCGGGTCGAAGAACCGCCGCTGTTTGGGGTTGATCCCCCCGCCCGGCCCGCCGTGCAGGAAGACGGCGGGTTTGCCTTCGGGGTTGCCGACCTGCTCCCAAAAGATCCGCTGGCCGTCCCCGACGTCGAGGTGGCCGGTGGCTCGAGGTTCGATTTCAGGGTAGAGGCTGCGCATGCTTGTCAGCCTAATGCCCTCGCGGCGCCCTTGGCCGCGGCGCTGTGGGAGCGCCGCCCCGCCGTTCAGCCGGTCGGCGGGGGCTCTGCGTGGCTCAGTAGGAGTGCTCCGGGGCGGGGAAAGCCCCGGACTCCACGTCTCGGGCGTATTCGCGGGCGGCTTCGCCCAGCGCCGCGCCCAGCTCGGCGAAGCGCCGGACGAACTTCGCCGTGCGCCCAGCGGTCAAACCGGCCATGTCCTGCCAGACCAGCACCTGCGCGTCGCAGTCCGGCCCGGCTCCGATGCCGACGGTCGGAATGGTCAGCTTGGCGGTGATCTGCGCGGCGAGTTCGGCGGGCACCATTTCCATGACCACCGCGAACGCTCCGGCCTCGGCGACCGCGATGGCGTCGTGGACCAGCGTCTCGGCTTCGTCGCCCCGGCCCTGCACCCGGAAGCCGGAGAGGCTGTTCACGCGCTGGGGGGTGAATCCGATGTGGGCCATGACCGGAATCCCGGCGCGGCTGAGCGACGAGATGTGCTCGGCGTAGTCCTCGCCGCCCTCCAGTTTCACCGCGTGGGCCCCTGCCCGCGCGAAGCGGGCGGCGGTCTCGAATGCTTGCGCGGGGCTCGCCTCGTAGCTGCCGAAGGGCAGGTCGGCGACGACCAAGGCGCGCTGCGCCCCTCTGGCGACGCCGCGCACCAGCGGCAACAGCTCGTCGGCTTCGACCGACACCGTGGTGTCGTGCCCGTAGACCACGTTGGCGGCGGAGTCGCCGACCAGCAGCACGGGGATGTCGGCCGCGTCCAAAAGCGCCGCGGTGGTGTAGTCGTACGCGGTGAGCATCGCCCACTTGCGGCCTTCGCGCTTCATCTCGTGCAAATGGCTGATCCGCACGCGGGGCCGGGTTTGCGTCGCATAAGGAGCAGCAGAAACGGACATGGTGGCGACCTCTCTTTGCCTCGAGGCCCGCTGGCGGGTCCCCGGGTTGGTTTCTTGTCCGAGCTCAGTCTAACGCCGAATGCCTGAGCCGGGCAACCGCCGGACTCCGCTTGAGCCACGACTCGATCACGAACGAGGACGGGCCGCGGGCAATTATCAGGAAGTCATGGCAGGATGGCTTGCTGTGAAAGAAGTGTTCTCTGTTGCGGCGTGGGGCGGCGCCTTTCTCGGCAAGTCCGGCCCCAGGCGCGCGCGGGCATTGGCGATTGTGTCGGCGACGGCCGCGGCCGCAGGTGTGGCGCTCGTCGCCTGCCCTCGGTCCGCCTCCGCGCCGGATATGCCCGAGGCGCTGAAGCCCTTTTACGACCAGCAGGTCGTCTGGGGCTCCTGCCAGGGCTATGTCGCCGACTTCAAACCGAGCCCGAGGACCGAGTGCGCCATGGTCAAGGTGCCGGTGGACTACCAGAACCCGAAGGGCGAGAGCGCGCAGATCGCCGTGTACCGGATCAAAGCCGCCGGCCAGAAGATCGGCTCTTTGCTCTTCAACCCCGGCGGTCCGGGCGGCTCCGGAGTCGGTTTCGTCTCAGGCTCCGCCTCGGCCCTGGTGAAACTGGACATCGCGCAGCGCTTCGACCTGGTCGGCTTCGACCCGAGGGGCATCGGCCACTCGACGCCCTCAGTGCACTGCTTGAGCGACAAAGAGCAAGACGCGTTGCGCGCGCTCAACGACAACGACTACACCCCTGCGGGCATCGCCCGCCAGGAAACCCGCAACAAGGATTACGCGCAGAAATGCGCCCAGCGCACGGGGGCGAATTTCCTCGCCCATGTGAACTCGATGGACGTCGCGCGGGACATGGACGTGCTGCGCCAGGCGCTCGGCGACGAGAAGCTGAATTATGTCGGCTACTCCTACGGCACCAGGATCGGCACCGACTACGCCGAGCTTTTCCCCACGCATGTGCGGGCGATGGTCCTCGACGGCGCGCTCGACCCGAATGAGAGCCCAGTGGACAAACTCGTCAACCAGGCGAAGGGCTTCGAGGACGCGTTCCGCATCTTCGCGGCAGACTGCGCCACCCAGGACCACTGCCCGCTGGGCAACGACCCCGCCCAGGCCGACGAGAAGTTCCGCGCCCTGGTCCTGCCGTTGATCGAGCATCCGGTCAACACGCGCGACGGACGTGGCCTCGGCTACTCGGACGCGGTCCTCGGCACCATCCAGGCGCTGTACTCCAAGCAGCTCTGGGTGGCGCTGCGGGAGGGGCTCACCGAGGTCAAGGCGGGTTCGGGCAATATTTTGCAGCTGCTGTCCGACCTGTACATGGACCGGGACTCGAAGTCCGGGCATTACAGCAACGAGCAAGACGCGAACATCGCTGTGCGATGCGTGGACGACGCTCCGACAACCGACCGTTCGGTCGTGGACCAGATGGACGTGCAGGGCCGCAAGGTCGCCCCGTTCGAGGACGACGAGCGCGGCACCGGGCACGGCGCGCTCGACCCGTGCGCGTTCTGGCCGGTCAAGCCCACCATCGCGCCGACGATTTCGAGCCCGCCCGTCGGATTGCCCAAGATTGTCGTGGTTTCCACCACGAATGACCCGGCCACGCCGTACCAAGCGGGCGTGGAGCTGGCCAAACAGCTCGGAGCCTCCCTCATCACGTACAACGGCACGCAGCACACCGTCTCTCTGCAAGACCAGAGCCAGTGCGTCGACAACGCGGTCCAGCAGTACTTGATCGACCTCAAGTCTCCCGCCGACGGTCTGACCTGCTGATCCGACGCCTTGTGGCGTCGGGCTGCTGAGACCGCGCCGCACGGCTCTTCCTTGCCCCTTTCGGGTGCAAGCTGCGCTTTCTCTGCGCTGGCGCGCGCAAGGGCGCAAAAGTTTGACAGAAAACTGGTGGATCGGTACTGTCCGATGACAGCAATATATGACATATATCCTACATAAAGGCAATATGTGGTAAGTGTTACATAATAAATCGCGCATCAAGCAATGGAGCTGGAAGGACCGCGCCGACATGACCAACCTTGCCGCGAGCATCGGAACCAAAGCGTTTTGCCGTTCTGTGGAAGACAGGGTCAGGCAGCAGGTGGACTCCCTGCCTCCTGCAATTCGGGGTCCTGCTTGCCACCACTTCGGCATACGCGAGGCGGGGGGAAAGAGCCCCGGTATGGGCAAGATCGCGCGGTCAAGGCTGTGCGCCGAGCTGGCCAGTATGGTCGACGGCCCCCATGTGACGATCCCAAGGGAGCGGGCGATCACCGCCGCCACGGCAATTGAGATGATCCATAACTTCGGCCTGATCCATGACGACATCATGGATCAGGACGAGGAGCGCCGGGGCCGCAAAGCCGTGTGGGTGGCGTACGGAACGGGCATGGCCATTCTGCTCGGCGACATTTTGCTGGCCACCGCCGTGAAAATAGCGGCCAGTGTCGGAAACACGAGAATCGCCGATATCTTCAACCAAGCTATCGGCAAGCTCATCGAGGGGCAGCTGCTCGACATGGGCTCGAATATCGGGACCACGTTGGAAGAGCTCTGGGGCATCGCTGAGAAGAAGACCGCGTCCCTGTTCGAGTTGGCGGCAATGTCGATCGCCGAGTTGGCCTGCGTGACGCAGAGGCAGGGCGAAGCGATGGAAAGTTTTTCTCGGCACTACGGCGTGGCGTTCCAGTACATGAACGACGCCGCCAGTTTCTTCGCGGGAAACAGCCACGACCCTCGGGCGCTCTCGGACATCAAGAACCGCAGGGCCACCCTCCCGGCTGTTCTGTTGGTCCAGAATGCATTGCCAGGCTCGGATGCGCTGATCGCGCACTTCAGCGATGACCAGCCGCTCACCGGGGGAGCGGCGTATGAAATTATGCGCGCATTGAGAAGCGACGCTGTGCGGGATATGGCGCGCCAGGCTGTATTGCAAGAGTTGGAAATGGCGCAAAACGCTTTGAGCGCGGAATTCGAACCATGCTCGGTGCTCGCTCTTGCGTCAGAAATGTTGGACTCGAAAATCCTCGGCGGATTGATGTCTCCATGCTGAAAGAACGTGTCCGTCGTGAAATTTCGATAACCCTGCGGCTCAATATCAACAACATCTGGGTGGCGATGTTCCCCGCAGTGGTGTTCGCGGCGGCGGGATGGGTCTCGAATGGCAGCTCCAGCGCGACAGAGGCCCTCAAATTTCTCGCAGCGCTGGTCTGGTCTTATTTTTTCAGCTATGTCTTCGATGCGGCGAACCAAGCTGTCGGGTGCGAGGAGGACGTCCTCAACAAGCCGCACCGGCCGATTCCGCACGGCCTCGTCGACTCGCGGGGCCTCTGGGCCCGTTATCGGTGGGCTTCGGCTCTTTTTGTCGCTGTTTCGCTGGTCGGCAATGCCACCACTCTGGCAGCGTCTTTGGGGTGGGTGCTTGTCACGTTGTTCGCGCACACCCAGCTCAAGCCTCGCCACTACTACCTGTGGAAACCTGTGACCACATGGCTCGGCGTGGTGGCCCAACTCGCTGGCGGCTGGTCTTTCATGGACGATTTGGCGAGCGAAAGCATCATGTGGATCGTTGTGGTCGCAACTATGTTCATCGTGGCTCAGCCTATAGAAGACGTGCGTGACATCGCAGGCGACACTCGCATGGGCAAGGTTTCGTTGGCGTACTTGTTCGGAGCGAAGAAAGTATGCGTGGCTTTCTGCCTGATCATTGCGGCATGGCCGTTTTTGGCGTACGCGCTGTTCCTGCACTCCTCGACTCTGTCGCCTTGGGAATGGGGGGCTTTGCTTTTGCTCGGCGCGCTGTGCGGCATTGCTTTTCACCACGCCTACCAGTGGAATTCACTCCACCATCAAAGGCGTGCCTACATTGTGTACTGTTTCGCCTATATCGCGCTGACGTTGGTCCCTTTGAGCTGTCTTGTGTCTCGATGACGCGGCAATATTTCGAGTATGGAATCGGCCTTCACCAAGGAGGAATCGCGGTGGCTCATGGAGTTCGCTAGAGGGAATGTCGGCACTGTCGACCTGGTGGACGCGCAAGGCCGCTCAACAGGTGTGAGACCCGTGGCCGACGCGCACCGGGCGCCAGGCGTTCTGCACCGCGCCTTCAGCGTGCTGTTGCTCCGGGACGGCAACGAAATGCTTTTGCAGAGGCGTTCGGTCGCAAAAGAGCGGTGGCCTGGTTTTTGGTCGAATAGCTGTTGCGGGCATCCGCGTTCTGCAGACACCCTCGTCGACGACGCGAAGCGTCGTGTTTTCGAAGAGCTCGGCATTCGTGTGGACGCGCTCGAGCATGCCGGATCTTTCGTGTACCGAGCAACGCTGCGCGAGTGGACGGAACACGAGTACGACCATGTGCTGATCGGCAACATGGCCGGGGAGGACTCGCTCTTGCGGCCGGATCCGAAGGAAATCGGCGAGTTGCTGTGGCTTCCCGTGCAAGATTCCCTGGAGGCCCTGCGCCAGGTCACCCCCTGGCTCCCCCTGGTCCTGGAACAAGTCCGGGCTCGTCTTGCCTGAGCCGCCGCGCCGTGCGTGATCTTGGCCGGGGAAACCGCGCCCCCGTTGCGCGGTCGTCATGAAAAGGGCTTAAGCTGGGCGCATGAACCGCCAAGAGGAGTTCGTGCTCCGCGCGCTCGAAGAACGGGACATCCGCTTCGTCCGCCTCTGGTTCACCGACGTGCTGGGTTACCTCAAGTCGGTGGCCATCGCCCCAGCGGAGTTGGAAGGAGCCTTCGCCGAGGGCATCGGCTTCGACGGTTCCTCCATCGAGGGCTTCTCCCGCGTGTACGAGGCGGACATGGTCGCCAAACCGGACCCGTCGACGTTCCAGGTCCTCCCGTGGACCACGAGCAGCGGCAAGCACCACTCCGCGCGGATGTTCTGCGACATCGCGATGCCGGACGGCTCGTCCTCCTGGGCCGACTCCCGATATGTGCTGCGCCGCCAGCTCAATCGCGCCTTGGAACTCGGTTTCTCTTGTTACGTCCACCCGGAGATCGAGTTCTTCCTGCTCAAGGACTCGCCGTCGAAGCTCGCCCCGCCGGTGCCCGCCGACGACGGCGGGTACTTCGACCAGGCCGTGCACGATTCGGCCCCGGACTTCCGCCGCCATGTCGTCCACGCGCTGGAGTTCATGGGCATCTCGGTCGAGTTCAGCCACCACGAGAACGCGCCCGGCCAGCAAGAGATCGACTTGCGCTACGCCGACGCCCTGTCCATGGCGGACAATGTCATGACGTTGCGCTACCTGGTCAAAGAGGTGGCGATCCAGGAGGGCGTGCGCGCCACGTTCATGCCCAAACCGTTCACCCAGCACGCCGGTTCCGCCATGCACACGCACATGAGCCTCTTCGAGGGCGAGGCGAACGCCTTCCACAGCCCGGACGACCCGCTGCAGCTGTCGCCGATCGGCAAATCGTTCATCGCGGGCATCCTGGAGCACGCGAACGAGATCAGCGCCGTCACAAACCAATGGGTGAACTCGTACAAGCGACTCGTCCAAGGCGGCGAGGCCCCCACGGCGGCCTGCTGGGGCGCGTCAAACCGCTCCGCCCTCGTGCGGGTGCCGATGTACACGCCGAACAAAGCCTCCTCGCGCCGCATCGAAGTGCGCAGCCCGGACTCCTCCTGCAACCCGTACTTGACGTTCGCGGTCCTGCTCGCCGCAGGTTTGCGCGGTGTGGAGAAAGGCTACGACCTGCCTGCCCAGGCCGAAGACGACGTGTGGTCCTTGTCCTCGGCGGAGCGCAAAGCGATGGGGTACCGCCCGTTGCCGGAAAGCCTGTCCGAGGCCCTCACCGCGATGGAAGGCTCCGAGCTGGTCGCGCAAGCCCTCGGCGAGCACGTCTTCGACTACTTCCTGCGCAACAAACGCCACGAATGGTCCGAGTACAGCCGTCAAGTGACTCCCTTCGAGCTGCACAATTACCTCGCTCTGTGAGCCCTGGCGGGCGATCTCCCGCATTGCTCCTCGGCTCGGCGCGGGCTACAACAGGCCGAGCGCCCGGACCGCGTCCCGTTCGGACACCAGCTCCGCGACGGAGGCGTCGATCCTTGCCCGCGAGAACTCGCCCACGTGCAGGCCTTCCACGATGAGCCATTCCCCGTTGACGGAGCGCGCGGGGAAGGAGCTGACCAAACCTTCCGGCACGCCGTAGACCCCAGGCGAGGGGAGCGCGACCGAGGTCCAGTCCCCGCCCCATTCGCGTCCGAGCGCCCAGTCGCGAATATGGTCGATGGCCGCCGTGGCCGCCGAACCAGCCGAGGAGACGCCGCGCGCCTCGATAATCGCCGCGCCGCGCTGGGCGACGGTCGGAATGAACTCGTCGGCGAGCCAGGATCGGTCTTCGGCGAGCTGCGCGCCGCTCAGCTGCCCGGCCCGCGCGTGGAAAACGTCGGGATACTGCGTGCTCGAATGGTTGCCCCAAATGCTCACGCGAGAGACTTCGCCCACGCGCACACCGGCCTTCACGGCCAATTGGGCGAGAGCGCGGTTATGGTCGAGCCTGGTGAGCGCGGTGAAGCGTTCCGGCGGAATGTCCGGTGCGTGGCTGAGCGCGATCAACGCGTTCGTGTTGGCGGGGTTGCCCACGACGATCACCCGGATGTCGTCCGCTGCCCCTTCGTTCAACGCCCTGCCTTGCGGCCCGAAGATCCCGCCGTTCGCCCGCAGCAGGTCCGACCGCTCCATGCCGCGCGCCCTCGGTTTCGCCCCGACGAGCAGCGCGACATTGGCCCCGGCGAACGCCGCTGCCGGATCGTCGTGCACCTCGACCGAGTCCAACAGCCCGAACGCGCAGTCCATCAGCTCCATGGCCACACCCTCTGCCGCGCGAGCCGCCGCAGGCGTCTCCAGCAGCCGCAGGACGATCCTCCGGCCCGGGCCGAGCATCGCGCCGGAGGCGATCTGAAACACCGCCGAGTAGCCGATGTTCCCCGCAGCGCCGGTGACCGCGACGACGACGGGCTGGTCTTTTCCCGGAAGATCGTGCGGCATGGCACTGACGCTACTGCGCGGCATGCTCACGCGCGCGGCCGGGTCAGCAGCGTTCGTATTGGCGGCGCAGTTCGGCCTCCAACGCCGAGGGCCTGTGGTTCGGCGAAGGCTGGCTGCAACCGCCGAGGATCAGCTCAACGGACTCCGTGTACGAGAAGATGTTGACGCGCACCGGGGAGCCGAGACCGGGCAACAGCGGGACGACCGCCCGCGTGATGCCTTCGACCCGCTCATTCGTGTTCGGCTTGGCCCAGAGGTCGATCTTCACGTTCGTGAGCGCCCCGGAGGCCTGCGCCCCCGCAGGGTCGGTGACCGCGTCGCCGTCGTCGTCCGGCCCGAGCCGCTCGAGGATCTGCTGCCACAGCTCGCGGCGCTCGCGGTCGGGGAATTGGCCGTGGATTCGGTAGACGCGGAACTCTCTGCGGGCCGCTCCGGGCGGGACGCTGGATTTCCATGTCGCGTCGCGCAGTTCGGGATGTGCGTCGATGAGCTCGGCGATCGCCTCGTCGTCGACGGATGACGAAATCGAGACGACGATGCTGCGCCGACTGTTCGTCCCGGGCAAAGCCTCTTGGTGCACAGTGGCCCCGACGGTGGCGGGCGACTGCGCCGTTTGGAGCCACAGGGCCAAACTGGAGGCGACTTCCGCGCTGGACGGGTTTGGGTTGCTCGCAGCGTTTTCGGGGGCGGAACGGAAGTGGTACTGGAAGCTCGCGTGCGAATCGGAGGTTTTTGTGGCGCGGCTGCTGTTCGCCGGGTAGGCGACGTTGAGGATGACGTCGAACCCGCCGAAGTCCCCGGCGCGCATACGGTCGACGAATGTGCTGCCAACCGCCGCGGCCTGCGTCTGCGAGGCCGTTTCCGCGAGTGTCACATCCAGCCGGAAAGAAGCGCCGCTGCGATAGGCGACGTCGGCGGCCGCCACGCCGGGCAAGGCCCGAACGGCGTTGCCGATGGCACGGGCCTCGGCGCTGCGGTCTGCGGAACATCCGCCCGCCCCGGCGGTCAGGACGACTGCGCAGAGCATCATCGCCGCAACACGAAAGGGCCGCCGTCGTGCGGCGTCGTTCGCGCTCGGGCGGATGCGTCTCATGTCCCTCATCCTAGAGTGGCGCCAGCTGCTCTCCTGCCGTGTGTGCCAAAGAGCAAAACCGGGCGTGCGCCGCGAGCCGGAAATTTTTCGGGCCAGGCCAAGCGGCTTCGCCGCGCGAGCATGCCGACTGCCTGTTCTGTTCGGCCGCGCGCCTTTGACAGGCGGCTGGCGTTGGGCGAGAATGAGGCGGACGCGGGGCGCGATCCGAAAGGAACAGCTATGCCAGTCTGGGTCCGAGATTTCGCTTTGCTCGTGCTCCGCCTCGGCTGTGCGTTCTGCCTGATCCCGCACGGGTGGAACAAAGTCACGAACTGGGGCTTCTCCGGAACTGCGGCGGGTTTCGCCCAGATGGGCGTCCCGTATCCCGAGTTGAGCGCCGCTGTGGCGATAGCGGCCGAGCTCGTGGGCGCGGTTTTGCTCGCCCTGGGCCTGCTCACCCCGCTCGCGAGCTCGGCGGTGATCGTCGCCATGCTCGGCGGACTGCTCACCGCGCCGAACCATGTTTTCACCGGCGGCGGCATGACAGGCGGGCTCCTTCCCTGGCACACTGCGGGCAAGGCGCTCGACCGAGGGGTTGGTTTTCTCGACGAGAAATGGCTGGGCGTCTCGGCGTTCCAATTCTGCCTGCTCGGCCTCGCCGTGCTCATCACCGGTCCGGGCGGGATCAGCCTGGACTGGGTGCTTTTCAAGCATTCTCGCTGGCTCGCGCCTCGGTCATGACAGCTTCGGCGCGGCTGCGTCTCGCGCGCCATGAACCTCCGAAAAAGATAGAATAGGCTATCCTTCTTTTCTGCTGCGCGCTCAGGCCGTCCCGGGCGCGGGGACTCGTGAAGGAGTGAGCGTGCAACGTCTGCGGGCAGCGGTGATCGGCGGTGGGATCGGCGGTCTCGCCGCGGCGATCGCACTGCGGGAGAACGGTCTTTCTGCCGTGGTGTTCGAGAAAGCCCAGGAGCTTCGCGAGATCGGGGCCGGAGTTGTGGTCAGGGCCAATGGCATGCGCGCTTTGGCGAGCATCGGCGCCCGGTCGGCAGTGGGCGAGGTCGCGCTGCCGGTGCGGTGCCGTCCGCCGCAGATGTGGCACGGCGACTCGTTGTCGCCCGACGCGGACCCGCACGGCAACGGCACTTTGGAAAGCCCTGTCGTGTACCCTGCGCACCGGGGCGAGCTGCAGCGGGTCCTCAAGGAGCAGCTGCCTTCCGAAGCGGTGCGCCTCGGCCATACCCTTGAGCGCGTCGCAGAGGACGAGGACGGCGTGGAGGTCTTCTTCGCGAACGGCGAGCACGAGCGGTTCGACCTGGTGATCGGGGCGGACGGCATCCATTCGGTCGTGCAAGGCTGCATAGGCGAGCCGGTGCTCCCCGAGGGGCAAGGCATCATGGCCTACCGGGGGCTGGTTCCCGCCGAGCGCCTCGTGGGGAAGGCCGAAACCGCCCGGCTGTGCCAATGGCTCGGCCAAGACCGCTACTTCATCACCTATCCTGTCTGCCGGGGGAGGCTGCTCAACGTGGTGGCTTCTGTCCCGAACACCCTGCCAGAAGGCTCCTGGTCCGCTCCGGGCGATATCGCAGACTTCGCCCGCGAATACGAGGACTGGCACCCGGAGGTGCGTCGTGTCATCGACGCGATGGACCACACATTCCGATGGGGCATTTATGACCGGCCCCCGCTGAGCCGATGGACGAGCGGCCGAGTCGCCTTGATCGGCGACGCCGCGCACGCGATGCTCCCGTACCTCGGCCAAGGCGTGAACACCGCCATGGAGGACGCGGTCACGCTCGGTGTTTTGCTCGCCGGCGCCGACACCGGCGAACTCGCAGGCCGTCTGCGCATGTACGAGGATGTGAGCCGGGACCGCATCCATCGGATTCAGCAGAGCTCGCGAAGGATGGGGCGGATCTACCGCGACGCCCGGCTCGGGGCCGACGACCGCAGGGAGCGGATGGCCGCCGAGTTGCAAGGCGGCAGTTGGCTCGCGGGCCACGACGCGGAGCGCACGGCCAGGTCGGCGCTGGCCCAACTCGTGCGAGCGGGCCGGAGTCTGGAAAACAGTCGGTGAGCCGTGCGCGCCCCAGGCCGCAGGGGCGTCGAAAGGAGGGCGGGAAACCCCGCCCCTATGATTCGGGGAGGGGTTTCCGCTTGTGCCCGAGGGCTTTGGCCAACGAAGGAGCACTGCGGTTCGGACTCAGAAATTTTGGCGGTGGCGGAGGGATTTGAACCCTCGGACGCTTTCACGTCACACGCTTTCGAGGCGTGCTCCTTAGGCCGCTCGGACACGCCACCAAGCGGTGGACTCTACACGAGCGGGTGGGGGAGCACAAACCGCATTCGCCGGGGATCGGGCAGGCGGGCATGCTGCCCCGGACAGTCGGCGCGGGG
>JGI2924J29684_1078313_pt1 | contig 40680 bp, 45 predicted proteins | sample BenlonsequencITS_FD_29684 | JGI IMG/M metagenome (IMG submission 29684) | reverse complement strand
ATCGGTTCATGCTATATTCGAGTTCTGTATTCCGCTTTGCTCTATCCACACAATCGATAGCTAAGAGAAGTAGCGGTGTTAGGTTCGCGAGCGTGATCAGCGGATCCGCCTCCTTTGACACCGATCCACTGCGACGACAACGCTCCTCGCGTTCGCCTGCCGGGTTGCCTTTCAATACGCTACCGGTCGAACCGAGGACGTATGACGGACACGACGCTGGACGACGTCGAACGAAACCTGGGTCGGGTCGAGGAGCTCGAACAGGAGGAGGCGATCTCGGTGCTCCAGACCGCAAAGCAGGACCTCGAGGCGATGAGTACCGACGCCGACGTCGACGAGGAGCGCCGTCAGGCCCTCGAGGATCGCCTCGACCAGCGGCTGCGGGAGATCGAGGAGCGCGACGCTTACGACGGCAACGTCGGCGAGGCGATGAATCCAGAGGACCACGACGCGCCCTGAGTCGGACCGGGAGACGTCGGCTTCGCGCAACCGCGGTCGAGTCGCGGTTGCGACTGAAAAACGGTCGTCAGGACGCGCCCGGGAACCCGGCGAGATCGGCCGACCCCCCACCGTTTTATTCGGCTGCCGTCCTCAGAGACGCGTATGCGAATCGCACTACTGGGCGGTACCGGCGATATCGGCGAGGGGCTCGCGCTTCGGTTCGCGCGCGACACCGACCACGAGATCCTCATCGGCTCCCGGGACCCCGAGAAGGCTCGCGACGCGGTCGCCGAGTACGAGGACGTCCTCGAAGCGATCGGCGCCGAGGCGAACCTGAAGGGCTTTATCAACGAGATGGCCGCTGACCGGGCCGACGTCGTCGTGCTCTCGGTCCCGCCGTACTACGCCGGCGACACGGTCGAAGACGTCGCGGACGTCCTCGACTCCGATACCGTGCTGGTGACGCCCGCGGTCGGCATGCAGGGTGACGACGACGGGCTCCACTATCATCCCCCGAGCGCCGGCAGCGTCTCCGAACTCGTCGCGAAGCGCGCGCCCGACGGCGTTCCCGTGGTGGGTGCCTTCCACAACCTCGCCGCCGGCGCGCTCACTGACCTCGAACTGGAGCTCGATCTCGATACGCTGGTCGTCGGCGACGATACGGACGCGAAAGAACGGGTGATCGCGCTCGCGAACGAGATCAAGGGACTTCGGGCGCTCGACGTCGGTCCGCTTGCTAACGCGGCCGAGGTCGAGAGCGTCACGCCGCTTGTCATCAACGTCGCCCGGTACAACGACGAGCTCCACGACGTCGGCGTGAAGTTCAACTAGCTCGCCGGTTCCGAGCCCGAGTCGGCCTCGGGCCCCGGCTCGGCCTCGAGTTCGATTCCGGACCACGACGTCTCCAGCGAACGCAGCGTCTCGAGGAGCCCGTCGGCGTCGACGGGTTTCGTGAGTGCGTCGTCGACGGGTAGCTCATCGAGCCCGAGCACGCGGTCCTGTGCGGGGTGGCCCGTAAGCACGACCAGCGGGATTGCCTCGAGTTCGGTCCCCTCGATCTCGGTCGCGACCTCGTCGCCGTTCAGCCGCGGCAGTTTGAAATCGAGCAAGACGAGGTCCGGGCGGGGCGCGTCGACGAACTCCGCCCGTCGGTGGAGAAAGTCGAGCGCGTCGCTCCCGTCGTTGACGACGTGTAGCGTGTGATCGATCGGCGTCATCCGTAACGCCTCCTTAGTCAACCGCACGTCGCCGGGGTTGTCCTCGACGAGTAAGATCTCGAGCGACGCTGGAAGCCCACCGGCACCATCCGACATGTGCCTAGCTGGGACCGCCTCCCCCATGCAGTCGATGCCTGTTATTTCAGGCATTGAAATACCCCCTCCCGTGATCAGGCTCCGGAGACCGGTCGTCGCCGTGTCGCCGGCCGGACCGAGGGCCGACCTCGCGAGCCGGACGCTCGACGGCCAGCCGGCTTCCGGTGGCGACGAACGGCCGCGAACGCCGGCGGCACCGCTTTCGAGCGGTGGTCGGCGGCAAAAAGCGAAGGGATCGGGTTACGCGCCGGCGTCCTCGAGGGCGTCCTCGAGGTCATCGCGCTGGGTGACGCCGACGAAGCGTTCGACGACGCCGTCGTCGTTCTCGATGATCAGGGTCGGCAGGGATCGTACCTGATACTCGTTGGCGACGTCCTGCTGTTCGTCGACGTTTACCTTCTCGACCTCGAATCGGCCCTCCCAGTCGTCCTCGAGCTCCTCGAGGATCGGATCCTGGGTCTTGCAGGGGCCACACCAGTCTGCGTAAAAGTCCTTGAGCGTGACGGACATGTGATCACAGGTAGTTGCCACGCGCCGCGCATAAGGGTTTCCCACTCGGGGGTTCACGCCGGTGTCGAGGACGCCGCGGGTCGATCCCCGCCGTCGTCACGGGGTTCCGGTCGGCGAGCGATCCCTCGAGCAACGCTCTGCGCTGGCGATCGACGCAGCTCCGCCGGACGTCGGCGATCGCACTCGCCAGCCTGGCATCGCTCCGCGGGACACCCGATCGGCGAAAGCTTTAGTTCAACCCGACCCGATGGTGTACGTATGGATAGAGGACAGAACTCCGGTGGGTTGATGTCCAGTGCCGGACTCGTCCGGTACTTCGACGCAGAGGACTCGAACGCGATCCGTATCGATCCGAAGACGGTCATCGCGACCGGGATCATGCTGGGCGTGGTTATCCAGCTGCTGATCTTCGTCTCCTAAGTCCTCGACCCCCTTTCCGTTCACCGGCCGCCGAGAGCCGCGGCGCCGGTCGCGTCCGTGACGCGGCGTTTTTGATCGTCCGCTTCGTACCCGACAGCGATGACACTGACCGCCGGCGTCGTCGCCGTCCAGGGCAACGTCGACGCACACGCGACCGCGATCGAGCGCGCGGCCCGGAACCACGGCCGCGAGGTCACCGTCCGCGAGATCCGCACGTCGGGGATCGTCCCCGACTGCGACCTGCTGGCGATGCCCGGCGGGGAGTCGACGACGATCTCCCAGCTCGTTCACGAGGAGGGGATCGACGCCGAGATCCGCGACCACGTCGCGGCCGAGAAACCCCTGCTTGCGACCTGTGCCGGTCTGATCGTCGCCTCGCGCGATCCGAACGACGACCGCGTCGACGCGCTCGGACTGGTCGACGCAAGCGTCGAGCGCAACGCCTTCGGCCGCCAGAAGGACAGCTTCGAGGCGCCCCTGGAGATCGACGGGCTCGCCGAGCCGTTCCCGGCGGTGTTCATCCGCGCGCCCGCTATCGACGACGTCGGCGGTGTCGACGTCCTCGCACGCTGGGACGAGCGTCCGGTCGCCGTACGCGACGGTCCCGTGATCGCTACCGCCTTCCACCCCGAGCTGACCCCCGATAGCCGTCTCCACGGGCTCGCGTTCTTCGAAAACGCGGCGTCGACCGGTCCCCAGCTCGAGGAGTCCGCGTAGCGACGGTCGATCGCGACCGCAGCGCCGATCGACGCCGGCTGGTCGGTCCCGTTCGGGCAAGCATGTGCGACCGAACAGGTTTTTCCGCTGCCACACGTCGGTCGAGGTATGGACGCAGCTATCGACGCCGTCCGCGTCGCGGGAACGCCCCAGGGGCCGGTGCCCGTCGTCGTCCTCGAGGTCGAGGACGAGGACGACGTCGTCCCGATATTCATCGGGTTCAACGAGGCGGTAAGCATCGATCGCGGGCTCGAAGCCGAGGACATCGGTCGCCCCCTGACCCACGACCTGCTGCTCGACGTGATGGAGGAGCTGGGTAGCCGGATCGAGCGCGTCGTCGTCAGCGAAATCGAGACGGGGGACGACGGTCGTGGGGGAACCTACATCGCCGATCTCCACCTCCGGACCCCTCGCGGCGAGACGGTGATCGACGCCCGTCCGAGCGATTCGCTCGCGCTTGCGGCCCGGACCAACGCCCCGATCGAGATCACCGAGGACGTCTTCGAGGACGGCCGAGACGACAGGGAAAAGTTCGAGCACCTCGAATCCGTCCGCGAGGTTTCCGGTGAGCTCTGAATGGACGACACGCTCGAATCACTGTTTGCCGTCATCGAGGATCGTAAGGAAACGCTGCCCGAGGACTCCTACACCGCGTCGCTGTTTACCCACGAGAAGGGTGAGAACGCGGTGCTCGAGAAGCTCGGCGAGGAAAGCACCGAGCTCGTCCTCGCGGCCAAGGACGACGAGCGCGAGGAGATCGCCGCCGAGTCCGCCGACATCGTCTACCATCTACTGGTGTTGCTGTCGATGAAGGGGATGGACCTCGAAGATCTCGAGGACGAACTCGAGGCCCGGCGCTGAGGGCTGCCTGCAGTCGCCCGGGCCAGGTTGATGACACCGTCCGGTGTTAACGTGTCCGCATGGCAGTCAAACGGATCGAACACGCCGACGACCACATGCAGGAGTGTATCGACAACTGCCTCGAGGCCGCACAGGTCTGTGAGTGGTGTGCGGACGCCTGCGCCGACGAGGGCGAGGAGATGGCCCGCTGTATCCGGCTCTGCCGGGACGTAGCCGACATCGCGTCGCTGCACGCGCGGTTCATGGCCCGGAACTCGGCCTACCACGAGGAGCTGGGCGAGCTCTGTGCGGACATCTGCGAGGAGTGTGCCGAGGAGTGCGACGGTCACGACCACGACCACTGTCAGGCCTGCGCGGAGATCCTTCCCGACTGCGTCGAGAGCTGCCGCGAGATGGCTAGCTGAACGCGTAGAGTGCGTTTCGGCTTCGCTCGCGGTTTCCTCCCGATCGCTACACTCGGCGACCGGGACCGCGCGGCTCGCGCGAGCGATCGGGACCGAACAGACCGCCGATCGCGCCGGCGATCGCGCTCTCGAGAGCCATAATAAACGAGATCGCAAGCGCTACGAGGAAGATCCCGAACCCGGCGAGTCCACTGATCAGACCCCCGATCGGGCCGCCCGCCCAGCCGGCGAGGCCGACGAAGACGGCAACGAGCAGGCCGCCGACGAGACCGCCGAACGCCCCGGCGAGCAGTCCGTGCCAGAGGCCACGACCGAGCCCGCCACCCGCCAGGTAGCCCGCGACGAGCCCGCCGACCAGCCCCGCTGCCAGCTGGCCGACGCCCGGCAGCGTGAGCCCGACGATTCCGAGGACGGTGATGACGAGAAAGCCGATGATGACGGCGCGCCAGTCGGTCATACCGATTCGTCGGACGCGAGCGGACATAAGCCCTCGGCGTGGCCGCTGCCGGTCGCGGGCCGTCGGCGATCCGGCTCCGTCCGGCCGCGGGATAACGAACGACCTTTTACGGTCGCGGTTTCTAGCTGAACGCATGATTTTCGAAGACCTTCCGACCACGCCCACGTCGGAAGAGCTGATCGACAAGGCGTTCTCGCGGGCGGCGCGGGCCGGAAAGGCCAAGGGCGGCCTTGAGGCCCAGCAGTCGATGCTCCAGACGGCGGCGAACATCATCTCGGACAACCTGGAGAACGTCGTCACGGCCTGGCCCGACTTCGAGTACGACGCCCACCCGTTCTACTACGAGCTCGCAGACGCGATTCTCGAGATCCCCGACGCTGCGGACGCCGACTCCGGCGTCGACGCGCTCCGGAAGAGCCTCTCGGAGGTGATGTGGGCCAGCCGCAAGGCCCGCGAGATCCACGAGGAGTACCAGCCGAAGCTCCGCAAAACCGACATCGACACCGCGCGCAAACACCGCAAGCAGGCGTTTGCCCGCCTGGCCGACATCGTCGAGCAGGTCGAGGACGACCTGCTGTGGATCAACGAGGCGCGCAACGCCCTGCGGGACCTGCCCGAGATCAACCCCGACGAGCCGACGATCGTCGTCGCCGGCTACCCTAACGTCGGCAAGTCCTCGTTCGTCAACGACGTCACGAACGCCCGCGGCGAGACGGCCTCCTACCCGTTCACGACGAAAGGGATCGGGTTAGGCCACTTCGAGCGCGATCACATCCGCTACCAGATCGTCGACACGCCGGGGCTGCTCGACCGCAAACCCGAGGAGCGCAACCAGATCGAGTCCCAGGCGGTCAGCGCGATCGAACACCTCGCGGACTGCATGCTCGTCGTTCTCGATCCCAGCGGAGAGTGTGGCTACCCGCTCGCGTCCCAGCTCGAGCTTCGGGACGCCATCGCCGCACAGTTCGAGGACGTTCCCGTGTTCACGATCGCGAACAAGGCCGATCGGGCCGACCGCTGGGACGCGGCCGCCGAGGACGAGTACGATCACGCGATGAGCGTTGAGACCGGCGAGAACGTCGAGGGAGTCCTCGACGCGGCCGTCGAAGCGATCGGCTACGAACCCGAGCTACCGTTCGAGGAGTGAGATGAAAGGGCCCGGAATCCTCTGGATGGTACAGACCGCGGCCGGCTTCTCGCTTGCCGGACCGCTGTTTTACCTCGCGGGGAGCCACCTGCTGTCGGGACGGTACGTCTGGGGCGCGGGATTCCTGTTTTTCGCGCTGCTCGTCCTGTACTTCCCGACCTACATCGTCAACCGCATCGGCGGGCCCCGGGCCTGGCTCCGACGGCGGATCGGTCGCGGCACGGACGGATCGGACGCGGACACCGACGCGACGGAAGCCGGCGACGCGACCGACGAGAGCGAGACCGGAGTCCGGTCGCGACTCGAGAAGCTCCGCAGCCGTTGATCGGTCCTCGAGAAGCCAGGTAACTACTCCTCGAGGATGGTGACGTACTGAATCTCGATATCGACGTCGCCGTTGGCGTGTGACTCGACGCGCTCGCGGATTTCGGTCGTTAATCCCGACGCGGTCTCGCCGGGCGGGCCGCCGATCGTCACGACCACTCGCTCGGGGCTCTGGATCGGATAGTCCTCGTCCATGACCACCTCGATATCGAGCAGCTGGTACTGTTCGAACTCCTCGTCGTCGAGGACCATCGTGATCTCCTCGCGGGTGTTCTCCTCGAAGTTGCCGACCTGGTACGACGAGTAGGTAATCGCTCCCAGAAAGACCGAGAAGACGACCACGATCACGACGAGCCCGACGACTCGTTTGCGGACTCGCTGTTCGGTCTCCCCGAGTGCAAACAGGCTCTCCGGACGATACCCCAGATACCACAACGTCAGCAGGCCGGCGAGGTTCACCGAGAGGACGTTGACGAACACCAGCGCCGTCGACCCGATCGCCGCCGCGGGTTGGCCCCAGGCGATCGCGATCCCCGCGGCCGCAGCGGGCGGGATCAGCGCCGCGGCGATCATGACACCGACGAGCGCGACCGAGATGCCCGTCGCAATACTGACGATCCCGGCGACGCCGGCACCGAGCGCGACGGCAAGCGACAGCAGGTCGGGGGCGAGCCGTTCGGAGATCTCGTCGACCTCCGCGAGGTCGAGCCCGGGCGGAACGATGTTGATCGCCTGGACGGCCCACGCGAAGACGGCCGCGGCGCCGATCGCGAAGACGATCCCGATAATCTGGTAGGTGATGCTCTCGACGAACAGCTCCTCGTCGTCGATCACCGAGCCGACGCTCGCGCCAAGGGCCGGACCGATCAGTGGTGCGATCACCATCGAGCCGACGACGACGGCCGGCGAGTCGAGCAACAGTCCCGCCGTCGCGACGATCGCACTGATGACCGTCATCGTCGAGTAGACGCCGAACGTCGGCGTCAGCGATTCGGCCTCCGTCTGAAGCTCCTGGCGGGAGATCCGATCGGACTCGACGTCGCCCTCCTCGTACTCCTCGCGCAGCGCCTCGAAGCGCCGCGAGATCACCGTCTCGGCGTCGACGACGACTGTGTAGGCGTCCTCGCCGATTCCCACCTCCTGGAGCTCGTCGAGAACCGGCTCGACCGCCGGCGCCGGCAGCGGAAAGTAGACTACCGCCGTGTACTCCCGATCGCTCCCCTCGTCAGTCACGACGTAGTCGATCCCGCGGTCGTCGAGCGTCTCGAGGATCGTCTGTCGCTTTCCCGTCGGAACCGTCAACTGTACCAGCCGCACGTTCGGTAGATCGACCCCCCGGGACATAACTTCGGGCACTTTCGCCGGACGGTCGGTCGGTTTCGGTCGTCGACTCCCGGACGCGGACGTCGACTGGACCCGGTCTGTGCGTGAACTATACCCCGCTCGCGTTCGTCCGACCCGGTATGGCTCACCGAGTGACGGTCTCGCTCGACGACGACGCACACGCGGCCCTCGAGACGCTCGAGACGAAGGCCGAGATGGGACGAAGCGAACTCGTTCGCCGCGCGATCTCCTTCTATGCAGCCAACTTCGAGGCCGCAAGCGAACGACCCAGCGACAACTTAGAGCAGTACTACCAGATGCTCTCCTCGGGCGAGCACGTCCTGCTCGACGTCGACTTCCTGCACGCCTTCCTCGAGTACTGCTACGCGGACGGCGATCCCGACCCGGCGTTCATCGAGGCGGCCGACCGGGTCTCGGACTACCACGCCCGCGAGTACGAGACCCGGTTCGAGGACGTCGGCGAGCTCCTGGAGTGGCTCTCGTTCTGTGGCTTCCTCGAGGTGCGCGACGAGGCCGACGGCGTCTACCACGTCGTCTTTCCCTCGGAGGCGATCCAGTGGTTCATGACGCGGTTCATCGAGCGCAGTACGTCCTCGCTGCCGACGGAGATCGAGATCGAGCGGGGCGTCTCGAAGACGATCATCGCCGAACGGTCCGGCGACAGGTAAGTGGTCGTTCATACGAGTTCACACTCCCTCATACGGGAGTCGGATCGAACGGTGGCGCCGCCGAACGCGTGTGATCACGTCTCAACAACCCTTATCCGCCTCTCGGAGAGCGAAGAGTGTGTGCACTCACCATGGGTCTTGTAGACAGATTGAAAGCAATCGGACCGGGCGCGCTCGTGGCGGCGGCGTTCGTCGGTCCGGGGACTGTCACGACTGCGAGCGTCCTCGGCGCGGAGTACGCCTACGTGCTGGTGTGGACGATCGCGTTCTCAATCCTGGCGACGATGGTGCTCCAGGAGATGAGCGCGCGCCTCGGCCTGATCACCAGCGAGGGACTGGGCGAGGCGTTTCGAAGCGAGTTCGAAAACCCCCTCGCGAAGGGGGCGACGGTCGCGCTCGTCGTGAGCGCGATCGGGATCGGAACGGCGGCGTTCCAGACCGGCAACATCGTCGGCGGCGCCGCCGGCCTCGCGACGATCACCGGCGTCAGCGAGAACGTCTGGGGACCGCTGATGGGATTGGTCGCCGCCGCGTTGCTCTGGACGGGTAACTACAAGCTGATCGAGCGGGTGTTCGTCGGCCTCGTGGTGGTCATGGGGCTCGCGTTCGTTATCAACGCGATCATGGTCCGCCCGGACCTCGGGGCGCTCGGAAGCGGACTCGTCCCGACGATCCCCGACGGCTCGGCGTACCTGATCGCAGGCCTCATCGGGACCACCGTCGTCGGCTACAACCTGTTCCTGCATGCAAGCACCGTCCAGGAGCGCTGGGACGGGGCGGGCGATCTGGCCGAGTGTCGCACCGACACGATCGCGATGGTCGCCGTCGGCGGCGTCATCACGACCTCGATCGTCGTCACGGCAGCCGCGGTGTTTCCCGAGGGGACACAGATCGCCGACGTCGGCGAGATGGCCGACCAGCTCGAGCCCGTCTTCGGCGGCTACGCGCTGACGCTTTTCGCGATCGGGCTCTTTGCCGCCGGCTTCACGAGTTCGATGAGCGCGCCGCTGGCCGGCGCCTACGCGACCGCCGGCGCGCTGGGCTGGGAGCGGGACCTGCAGTCGACCCGGTTCCGGGCGATCTGGGGGACGATCCTCGGCGTCGGCATCGTCTTCTCGGCGCTCGACTACAACCCCGTCGAGGTGATCGTCTTCGCGCAGGTGGCCAACGGCCTGCTGCTCCCGATCCTCGCGGTCTTCCTCATCTACGCGATGAACAACGACGAACTGCTCGGCGAGTACACGAACAGCACGCTCCAGAACGTCCTCGGCGGACTCGTCACGCTCGTCGTGATCGGCATCGGGCTGCAGACGCTCTACGACGTCCTGATACTATGAACGACGCATCCGACACACCAGAGAAATCCATGGCATCGAACCACGCTCCGTCCACCCCGACGCTGACCGACGGGAGCGGAGAAACGACCACCGACCGGACTACCCGGATCGGCGTCGACGTCGGCGGCACCTTCACCGACGTCGCGCTGTCGGTCGACGACCGCCTCGTCACGGCGAAGGTCCCGACGACGACCGACCAGCAACACGTCGGCGTCCTCGAGGGGATCGCGAAGGCCTGCGACGAGGCGGGGATCGACCCGAGCGAGATCGACGCCTTCGCCCACGCGATGACCGTCTCGGTCAACGCCCTGCTCGAGCGGGGCGGCGCCCGAACGGCCCTCGTCACGACGGCGGGCTTTCGGGACGTCCTCGAGATCGGCCGCCAGGACCGACCCGACCTGTACGATCTGGAGGCCGAGAAACCCGACCCGCTCGTCCCGCGGCGACGGCGCTTCGAAGTCGACGAGCGCACGACCGCCGACGGTGTCGAGCGACCGGTCGATCCCGACGAGGTTCGAGAGCTCGCGGCGACGCTGCGGGAGCGGGACGTCGAAAGCGTCGCGGTCTGTCTGCTCCACGCCTACGCCGACGCCGAGAACGAACGACGCGTCGCCGCGATCCTCCGCGAGGAGCTCGACGTTCCGGTGTCGGCCTCCCACGACGTCCTCGCGGAGTTCCGCGAGTTCGAGCGCACCTCGACAACGGCCGTCGACGCCTACGTCCGGCCCGCGATCGACCGCTACGTGGGGCGGCTGGTCGAGGAGGCTGCCGACGCGGGGATTCCGGCCCCACAGATCATGCAGGCCAACGGCGGGATCGCCGACCCCGAGACGGTCCGCGAGCACGCGGTAACGACGACGCTGTCGGGGCCGGCCGCGGGCGTCGTCGGGGCCGCGGCGACCGTCGACGACGCCGACCTCGAGGGGCTCGTCACCTTCGACATGGGCGGGACCTCGAGTGACGTGAGCCTCGTCCGGGACGGCGAGGCCGAGCGGACGACCGACGCCGAGATCGACGGACTGCCGATCCGGACGCCGATGGTCGACGTCAACACCGTCGGCGCGGGCGGTGGTTCGATCGCCTGGGTCGACGCCGGCGGCGCGCTCCGGGTTGGGCCGCGATCCGCGGGCGCCGAACCCGGCCCCGCCTGCTACGGGAGAGGCGGAACCGAGCCGACCGTCACCGACGCCAACGTCGTTCTGGGCTACATCGGTCCCGAGACCGCGCTCGGCGGGGAGATGACCCTCGACGTCGACGCGGCCCGCGAGGCGCTCGCGGGACTCGCCGACGAGGCCGGCCTCGAGAGCGCGCTCGAGGCCGCACGCGGCGTCTACCGGGTCGCGAACGCGACGATGACCCGAACCATCCGCTCGGTGACCGTCGAGCGCGGCCACGACCCCCGCGAGTTCGCGCTCGTCGCCTTCGGCGGCGCGGGGCCGATGCACGCCGCCGCGCTGGCCGACTCGCTCGAGGTCGACCGCGTCGTCGTCCCCCGACCCGGGGGCGTCCTCTCGGCCTTCGGTCTACTGGCGGCCGACGAGGGGTACGACGCGGCTCGAACCGTCCGCACGCCGCTTGCCGCGGCCGAGCCGGACCGAATCGAGGACGTTTACGACGAACTGGTCGCGGACGTCCTCGACGACGCCACCGAGCCCGACGCCGCGAGGGTCGAGCGCGCGGCCGACTGCCGGTACGCGGGACAGAGCTTCGAGCTGACGGTACCCGTCGGCGAGTCGTTCGATCCGAACGCGGTCGGAGAGCGGTTCCACGCGGCTCACGAGCGGGCCTACGGCTACCGGATGGACGAGGACGTCGAGGTCGTCACGCTGCGGGCGTCGGCGACCGTCGCGGGCGCCTCGCCGACCGTCCGCCACGAGGGGGCCGGCGACGCCCGACTGGGCACACGGGAGGCTCACTTTCCTGACGGCGGCACGGCGGAGGCGACCGTCTACGACCGCGACGGGCTGGCGCCCGGCGCGACCGTTACGGGGCCCGCGGTGCTCGAACAGGCCGAAAGTACGACCGTCGTCCCGCCCGAATGGGAGGGCGACGTCCACGAGGACGGAACGCTCGCGATGACGCGCACGGAGGCAGACCGATGACCCGAAGCCACGACGAGACCGACGACGGGATCGACCCGGTGACCCTGGAAGTGCTGCGCAACCAGCTCGAGGGCGTCGCCGAGGAGATGGGCCAGACCCTCATTCGGGGAGCATACTCCCCGAACATCAAGGAACGACGGGACTGCTCGACGGCGCTGTTCGACGCCGACGGGCGGATGATCGCCCAGGCCGAGCACATCCCCGTCCACCTGGGCGCGATGCCCCAGGCGGTCGACGCCGTCCGCGAGCACGATCCCGAACTGGGCGACGTGTTCGTCCTCAACGACCCCTTCGCCGGCGGCACCCATCTGCCGGACGTGACGATGGTGTCGCCGATCGGGTCGGATGGCGAGATCGTCGGTTACGCCGTCTCCCGGGCCCACCACGCCGACGTCGGCGGGATGGCCCCCGGCAGCATGCCAGCTGGAGCCCGCGAGATCTACCAGGAGGGGCTCCGACTGCCGCCCACGCGGCTCGTCGCGGACGGCGAGATCCGCGAGGACGTCCGGGCGCTGGTGCTCGCGAACGTCCGCAACCCCAAGGAGCGACGGGCGGATCTGCGGGCCCAGCTCGCGGCCAACGACCGCGCGGCCGAGCGCGTAGCCGATCTGTTCGACGAGCACGGCCGCGAGACGGTCCTGGAGGGGTTCGACGCCGTGATCGACTACTCCGCCGACCGGATGCGCGACCAGGTGCGGGCGCTGCCCGACGGCACCTACGAGGCGACCGACGTCCTCGAGGGCGACGGGATCACCGACGAGGACGTCGAGATCAGCGTGGCGGTGACCGTCGACGGCGAGGCGATCGAAGTCGACTTCACGGGGACGGCGGCCCAGCTCGAGGGGAACCTCAACGCGCCCCTCGCCGTGGCGACGAGCGCGGTCTACTTCGTCGTTCGCTGCGTCACCGACCCCGAGATCCCGCCGAACGAGGGCTGTTACGAGCCCGTCTCGGTTCGAGCCCCCGAGGGGTCGCTGCTGAATCCCGAGGCGCCCGCGGCCGTCGTCGGGGGGAACGTCGAGACCAGCCAGCGGGTGACCGACGTCGTCTTCGCGGCCCTCGCGGAGGCGGCGCCCGATCGGGTTCCCGCGGGGAGCCAGGGGACGATGAACAACCTCACCGTCGGCGCCCGCGACGGCTCCTTTACGTACTACGAGACGATCGGCGGCGGGTTCGGCGCGCGAGCAGAGCGGGACGGGATGGATGGCGTCCAGGTCGGGATGACCAACACGCTCAACACGCCCGTCGAGTCGATCGAGACGGAGTACCCGCTCCGCGTGGAACGCTACGGTTTCCGGCCCGACAGCGGCGGTCGCGGCCGACAGCGGGGCGGGCTGGGACTCGAGCGAGCGCTCACCGTCGAGACCGAGGCGACCGTCTCCCTGCTGACCGAGCGCCGGCGCCACGCCCCGAGCGGCGTCGCGGGCGGCGAGGACGGCGCCCGCGGCGAGAATCTGATCGACGGCGAGTCGGTGCCCGCGAAGACGACCGTCGACGTCGAGGCCGGAACCACGGTAACGGTCCGGACGCCCGGCGGGGGCGGCCACGGCGACCCCGACGAGCGCGACGCGGCGGCCCTCGAGGCGGACCGCGCCGACGGAAAGATCGACGACGAGGACGGCGCCGATGAGTGAGCGGACGGGCGATCGAACGGTTCGGCTGGGGCTGATCGTCCCCTCGTCGAACACCACCGCGGAACCCGAGTTCCGCCGGTTCGGACCCGACGGGGCGACGGTCCACGCGGCGCGGATGCCCCTCGAATCGGTCACCGTCGACGAGCTCGACGCGATGAGCGACGACGCGGTTCGGGCGGCCGAACTGCTCGCCCACGCCGACGTCAACGCGGTCGCGTACGCCTGCACGACGGGGAGCCTGATCCACGGCCCGGGGTTCGACGCCGAACTCGAGGCCGACCTGGAGGCCGCGGCGGGCGTCCCCGCCGTCGCGACGGCCCGATCGGTGGTCCGGGCGCTCGAGGCGCTCTCGGCCGATCGGATCGCCGTCGCGACACCCTACACCGACGTCCTCGACGAGAAGGAGCGGTCGTTCCTCGAGGCGGCCGGTTTCGAGGTCGCGACGATCGACGGCCGCGGGATCGCGGCCAACACCGAGATCGGCGCGCTCGAGCCCGCGGACGCGCGCCGGCAGGTGCTCGCACTCGACGCCGACGGCGTCCTCGAGGACGTCGACGCCGTCTTCCTCTCGTGTACGAACTACCGGTCGCTGGCGGCGGTGCCGGAACTCGAGGCCGAACTCGGCGTTCCGGTCGTCACGAGCAACGGGGCGACGCTGTGGGACGTCTGCCGCGCGGCCGACGCGAGGGTCGAGGCTCCCGGACGGCTCTTCGAGCGGGCGTAGGTCGCGGCGTCGCGCTCGCGGTGCTTATATCCCGGGCCGCGACTACGGCTACACATGTTCGATACACGTCCCGACCGCGAGGCGGAGGTCGCCCTCGTCGGTCGCTCGAACGTGGGCAAATCCACGCTCATGCGCGAGATCACCGGCCACAGCTTCGACACCGGGGGCAAGCCCGGCGTCACCCGCGAACCGAACCACTTCGACTGGACCGCCGAGGACTTCGTCGTCACCGACCTCCCCGGCTTCGGCTTCATGAGCGGCGTCGACGAGGACCGTCGCGAGCAGATCAAGACGGACATCGTCCGCTACCTCGAGGAGTACGCCGACAACGTCCTCGTTGGGATCCTGGTCGTCGACGGGAAGAGCGTTATCGACATCATCGACCGCCACTCGGGGCCCGACGAGATTCCCTACGACGTCGAGATGTTTCACTTCCTGCGCGATCTGGATATTCCGACGGTCGTCGCGGTCAACAAGATGGACAAGGTCGACGACCGCGACGAGCGACTGAACGAGCTCTGCGATCGGCTGGGGCTGCTCCCGCCCTGGAAGCAGTGGCAGGAGACCATCGCACCGATCACGGCCAAGAAGGGCCGAATCGAGCCGCTGAACGAGGCCGTTCGTACCCACCTCCACGAGCAGAACCGGGACGACCTCTTCAAGTTCTTCTGACCGCGTCCTCGGCGTCGCTCCCCGGGCTTCGTGTGTCCGTCGTCTCCCGTCTCCACGGCGTCGTCTCTCGTGCCCGCGGCGGCGTCTCGTGCCAGAAGGCCGATGGCACGTGCTGGCTCTCGGCACGATTCTCGGCCGTTCCTGGCGCCTTCCCGACGGTTAACCGGACGATAATTATAGCCCGAACGGGACGTCCTCGAGTATGGACGACGATCGAGGGGCCGGAGCCGCGGCCCTGGAGACCCAGACCACGCGCCGCGGGCTCTTCGGGCTCGCCGCGGGCGGGCTGCTCGCGTTGACCGGAACCGGGGCGGGCGCCGCCAGCACCGCGGACGAGGAGACCAGCGGGAAAGTCGTGTTTATCTACGACGACAGCTGGCGCGAGGACTGGGACCAGACGTTCCCGGTTCACCAGGAGAAAGACGCACCGGCCTGCTGTGCCGCGGTAACGGAGTACGTCGACACGAGTTGGGGGCTGCTCCCGGAACACCTCCGGGAGATGGAGGAGTCGGGATGGGAGATCATGTCACACACTTCGGCTCACGACGTCGTCGGTAACCTCTATCTCACCGAACCCGCCGAGCCGGAGGACGATCGGCTCGCGGTAGACGGCAGCTTTCTGACCGATCACGACGGCGAACCGATCGTTATCGGGACCGACGGTGGAACCGTCGAGAACGTCATCGCCGGCGGCGGCGAGGACGACGACGGCTTTTTCCTCGACCTCGAGGAGCCGGTCGGCGAGGCGTTCGCGGCCGAGGAGACGTTCGTCCGCTTTACCGACGAGCGGATCCGCAAGGAGGTCGTCGGCTCGAAAGAAGAACTCGAGGAGATGGGCGTCGACGTCGACTACTTCGTCTCCCCGTTCGGTCGCAGCGAGGGTCTCGTCGAGGAGCTCGTCGGGGAACACTACGCCGGCTTCGCGAACCGCGAGGGCGACGGACTGAACGGGCTCGCGAACCTCGATCCCTACGATCTCGGGCGGACGAGCATCGACGGCCGATCCTCGAGCCGGGCCGACATCGAGACCTTCTACGATCAGGTCGCCGCCGGCGACTATCTCGGAATCGTCGTCGGTCACAGCCAGTTCGAGGAGACGACCGAGGAACGGGTCCGTTTCGCGATCCAGGAAGCACGGGAGCGCGACCTCGAGATCGTCACGCTCCGGGAGGCGCTTTCGGCACACGGGGTCGGTCCCGACGAGGTGCTCGGAGCCGACGACGAGGAGTCGACCGAGGACGCAAACGGTGACGACGGAGCCGAGTCCAACGGCGACAACGGGGATGACGAGGGCGAGGCGCGCACCGAGGAGGAAACTGTCGGCTCGGCGATCCGGGAGAACGGTCCCTCGATCGCCGCCGGAACGGGGCTGCTCGCGACGATCGGGCTGGTGGGACGGGCCGCCTACCGTCGACTCAACGGCTCGGACGGACCGAACTGAGCGGACGGCCGCACGTCGAGTCGACGTGAGAACGGGGTGGAAAACAGGTGTCACGGGCGACTCCCGCGAGCGTCGGCCGACGAGCGCCGGCGTCGCCTTCTTGAGTCGGGCCGTCGTCGGTGTCGACGATGGTCGAACTCGGACGGATTGTGGTCTGTCAGTACACTGGACGCGTCGTCGACGACGGGGAAGCGGGCGAGCCGTTCGACACCACCGACGCCGAACTCGCGCGGGAGGCGGGGATCTACCACGAGCACCGCAACTACGAACCCCTCGAGATCCGGGTCGGACAGGGCGAAGCCGTCCCCGGCGTCGAGCGCGCGTTACGGGAGTTCGAGGTCGATGACGAGGACGTCCCAGCAAAGACGACGATCCGTCTCGACCCCGAGGAGGCCTTCGGCGAGCACGATCCGGACTGGGTCGTCGAGCTACCGCTCGCGGAGATCGACGCCGACGAGACGGACGCGATCGAACCCGAGACGCCGGTCCGGGACGACGACGGGAAACGCGGCTGGATCACCGCGATCGACGACGGGACCGCCACCGTCGACTTCAATCACGAACTGGCCGGCGTCCCCGTCGAGATCGAACTCGACGTCCTCGAGATCCGCGACGGGAGCTCGGCGACTCCCGAGTGACGGCGTGGGCTTTCGTGCTGGTCACTGTCAACGGTACGATTGATCGGCAGCTCGCCGGTCGAACGACGGCTGCCGTGGCGTTCAGTCGAGTTCAGTCGGATCGACTTCCGGCAGCGTAATGAGGTTCTCCCGGCCGATACGGAGCTTCTCGATATCGCCGTCGTCGGCCATCTGGGAAAGCAGCTGCGAGACCTTCGCGTTCGACCAGCCGGTCTCGGAGACGATCGACCCCTGTTTCATCCGCCCGCCGTTTTGCCTGAGTAGTCTGAGGACCCGCTCCTCGTCGCTCAACAGCTCGAGATCGACCGCGTCGGCGTCGTCAGCGCTCGAGTCCTCGGCGTACGCGAACGTCTGCCCTGCCGGCTCGTCGGTCGATTCTCGGTAGGTGGTGTCGGTCACTGGCCCCCGTCGGGACGCGGAGTCGACCGGGCCGCGTCGTCGCTCGTCGCCTTTCGCCGATCGCTCGGCCGTCTCGTCGGCGCGGTCGCTCTCGTCGGAGGCGAGGACGGCGGCGGCAGTCGCCGACAGTCGGTTCGCTCCGACCCGCCGGATCAGCGCGTACCCCGCTACGCCGATCGCCGCGATGACGACGAGCGCGCCAACGAACAGTTCGGTGCTCGCGGGGAGCAACCCGCCGGTACTCCCGGTCGCTCCGTCACCGGCGCCACGGAGGAACGTCGTCTCGAGTTCGCCCTCGCTGAACTGGTACGGTCCGTCGACGACGAGCGCGCTATCCTGCGGGCTCACCGGGAGGTTGTAGTCGTGAAATCCGTAGTTCGCCGGCGACTGGATCACGAGCCGCTGATCGTCGGCGAGCGTCGATAGCCACGGACCGTCCGTGCCCTGAAACGCGTCGCCGACATGGACCCGGTTCCCGTCGACCGCCGCGAACCCGGTCCAGGTAAACGAGTACGTGAGGACGCCGACCATCGGCTCCGACTCGTCGCTCGCGGAGTCGCCGTCGTCGTACACCGCCGGCTCCTCCCAGCCGTCTTCCCGGAGTGTCATCTCTCGGTCCGTCGTCTCCTCGGCCGCCTCGACATGGGGCTCGAACAGCCCGCGGTCGTAGACATCCCCGCGTTCGCCGTCGCGGATCTCCTCGGCGTACTCGAGGAACGCGTCGGTCTCCTCGTCGTCGCTCAACAGGAACCGACTCTCGATCTGCCAGACGGCGTCCCCGCCTTCGGTGACGTTGATTCGGATCACCTGTGCGGGGTCGGTGGTCTCGAGGACGGAATCGTTCCCGACCGCGAACTGTGTCGATCGGTCCTGGGGCGAACTCGCCGATCCGTCGGCGGCCGCTACTGCCGGGACGACGGCGACCGAGCCGGCGAGGAGAACCACAAGGACGACTGACAAGACGGTCGAGATCCGCATGCATACCACCGTTATTCTCAGAGTAAAAAACACTTTCTATGAGAAATAAAACAGTACAGCACCGTTCGACCCGTCTCGGTCCCTCTCGGCCGATGCCGAGACCAGCAAGCCGGTCATATTTTATATCATGAGTTCTTACGGTGTATCGATGAAGCGTGCGATGGCCGTCCTTCTCGCGGGGCTGCTCGTCCTCTCGCTGCCGGCGGTCGCCGTCTCGGCGACCGATTCGAGTGAAACGGACGAGACTGCCCTCGAAACGGACGAGCCGAGCCAGCCGTTCGTCGAAACGAACGGAACGACGAACCGTCTCGATCCCGGCGCTGACCCGCGAAGCGAGCGCACCGAACACGGCGACGATCTCGGAACGACGCTGATGAGCGCCGACGACGAGCTCAGAGTCGACTACGAACAGGAGGCTATCGTCCGGAACGGGTTCGAGAACGCCTCGAGCGGGGATCGCGAGGAGATGGTCCAGCTGGGGTACGAACGACTGCAGGAACGGACCGACGTCCTCGAGGAGCGCGAACGAGCGGCAGTACGGGAACACGCGGCCGACGATCGGTCGACGACCAGACTGTTACAGACGTTCTCGCGGAACTATCACGAGTCGAGCGTGATCGCGAGCGCACTCGACGAACTGGTCGGGTACGCGGATCGGGTCCCGGAGTACTCGCTTTCGATCCGTGACGACAAGAGCGTCCTGGAGATGTATCGCACCGACGTCCGTTCACAGCTCGATGCGACGTCTGATCGAGGCGAGAGTGACCGAACGCACCTGGCCGTCAGAACCGCCGAAACCGGCTACTCCCTCTCCGTGCTCGATCGAAACTACGTTCGGGAGGCGACCCGGTTCGACAGCCGGAACGCGAGTCAGCCCGACCAGTTCAACGACATCACCGACGCACACGGAACGGCCCAGGAGCTGTACCCGTGGGTATTCGAGGCCGATCACGAAACCCACTCATCGATGGCCGAGAGCAGAACCGTCCAGCTGTACCGAATTCAGGCAATCCACGATCAGGGTCAGCTAACCGCGTATCTCGACGGCGGAACGGGTACGGTCCACCGAGAGCTGCAAACCCTCGATCACGAGCAGTTGCCGCCGATCGACGACGATCGGTGGACCGAGGACGGCCTCGAGCTCTCGATAACCGAAACCGCCGCGAACGGCCCGGCCGAAGTGTCGGTCGCGGACGCCGACACCGGCGACCCGGTGGCAGCGACGGTCTCAATCGAGGGAGCGTTCGCCGGCGAAACGGGGTCGAGCGGATCGCTGTGGGTGCTTCCGCCCGACGGCGAGTTCGACCTGCGGGCCGACGCAGACGGCGACAGCGTCGCAGGGACGGTTTCGGACACCGACTCGTAGTCGTCGGTCCGACGGTTTATCTCGGAAGACGAGGCCAGCGGACGCGTAATGGGACTCCCGTTCACTCGATCACTCCGCGAGCGCGGCGTCGCGCCGGTAGTCGGCGTCGTGCTGTTGGTCGGGGTCACCGTCGCACTGGCGACGGTCGTCGCGGTCGCTATCGGCGGGCTGAGTCCGGACTCCGTCCAGACGACGGCGGCGTTCGAACTCAGGGCCGACGGCGAGGACGGGACGATCACCGTCGAGCACGTCGCCGGCGACCCGATCGACGTCGAGGAGCTCTCGGTGACGGTCGCGGTAAACGGCGATCCGCTTGCTCACCAGCCTCCGGTCCCGTTCACGGGAGCGACGGGCTTCGATCAGGCGCCAAGCGGCCCGTTCAACTCGGCGAGCGGGTCGAGCTGGACCACCGGTGAACGATCCACGCTCTCGATAGCGGGAACCAACGGCCCCGCGATCGAGCCTGGTGACACGGTCTCCGTGACACTCGCCGTCGACGGCCAGCGGATCGCTGCGCTCGAGACGACCGCCGACTAACTACTCGGGGGCGCGGGCGACCGTCGTGATCGCGACCTCGGGCTCGTACTCCGGCCCCATGAAGGCATGGCGGACGTCCTCGAAGCCGGCCCGCTTGAACATCCGATCGGCCTCGTACTCGTCGTAAAACAGCATCATCGCGTCGGCCAGCCGCTGTGCGATCGGGCTGTCCGGGTAGTTCGGACCGACGACGAGGACTTGGCCGCCGGGTTTCAACACGCGGCGAAACTCCCGGAGCGCGAGGATCGGGTTCGGCCAGTACTCGATCGAGCCCGACGACCAGACGACGTCGAACGTGTCGGTCGCGAACGGGAGCCGCTCGGCGTCGCCGCGGTGGAAGTGGACCGGCGGAGATCGCTTCCCGAACTTCGCGTAGGCCTGCTCGAGCTGGTGCTCGCTCTGGTCGAGAGCGTACACTTCCTCGACGTGCTCGAGCAGCCCCTCGGTGGCGAACCCGGTTCCACAGCCGACGTCGAGCACCGTCGACTCGGGTTCGAGATCGAGCAGTTCGAGGGCGTCAGTTCGCATCTGCTCGTTCCAGATGAACGGGTTGATTCGATCGTACACCGTCGAGAGGTACTTATAGAACAGCCGCGCCCGGGCCTTGTTCTCGAGAACTCCCATTGGAAACGGATTACGATCGAACCGGCATATGTCTGCTGTTCCCCGACGACTGCAGGAGATTCGGGGTCGACTTCTCCCATTGTGGATGCCGTTCGGCTGGGATACTTTCGCAACTACCATATACGCGTTGCTTCAAACTTCGCTTGCTTAGAGTATGCCGAGGCCACAGGTTCTCGAACGAATACAGTCGGCGGAGGAAGAGGCCGACGAAATCGTCGCACAGGCAGAAGACGACCGCGACGAGCGAATCGCCGAGGCCCGGAAACGCGCCGAGGAGATTCGCACGGAAGCGGAACAGGAGGCGCAGGATCTCAAGGAGCGTCGCCTCGAAGAGGCGCGCGACGAGATCGATGAGGAGTGCGAGCGCGTCCTTCGCGAGGGCGAACAGGAGCGCGAGGCGCTCGCCGAGCGTGCCCAGAGCCGGGTCGACGAGGTGACCGACTACGTCGTCGAACTGTTCCAGGAGGACGTTCATGCTCAGACCTGAGCGGATGAGCAAGGTCTCGGTGGCCGGTTCCAAGGGCGTCATGCCCACGGTCATCGAGACGATTCACGATCTGAATCTGGTTCATCTCTCGGACTACGACGGCTCGTGGGAGGGCTTTGATAACGGGACGCCGATCGAGGGGGCCGACGACGCTTCCGAGAAACTGGTTACTGTCCGCGCCCTGGAGAGCACCCTCGAGCTGTCGGCCGACGAGACGACCATCGGGTCGGTCGACGACGACTGGGAACAGCGACTCGAGGAAACGCGGACACGGGTCAACGAACTCGACGACAACCGCAGCGAGATCCGCGAAGAGCTCCGACAGGTCGAGGAGCGGCTCGACCGCGTCGAGCCCTTCGCGGAACTCGGGGTGGATCTCGATCTGCTCTCGGGCTACGAGACGGTCGACGTCGTTGTCGGCGAAGGACCCGCCAACGAGATCGAAGCCGCTCTCGAGACGGCCGACGAGATTCGGGCGTTCGAGACGTTTACTGGCGGTGACGTCGTCGCCATCGTGGCTGCACCCGCCGAGGACGTCGCTGCCGACGACGGCCTGATCGACGACGCGCTCGTCGGCGTCGAGTTTACGCGCCACGAGGTGCCCGAGACCGCCCGCACTCCGGAAGCGTACGTCGCCGAGCTCGAGGAGGAAAAGCGGGAACTGGAGTCTCGCACCGACGAGCTCGACGCGGAGCTCGAACGGATCAAGGCCAACGAAGGGTCGTTCCTGCTCGCGCTCGAGGCGGAACTGACCATCGAGGTCCAGCGTGCCGAAGCGCCCCTGCAGTTTGCGACGACCGACCGGGCGTTTATCGCCGAGGGATGGATTCCCACCGAGCAGTACGACGAGCTCGTTACCGCGTTGCGCGATACGGTCGGTGAAAGCGTCGAAATCGAGGAACTCGAGCGAGCCGAGTACGACGAGCACGAACACGGTTCCGTCGAGCACACCGACGACACGGAGACGGACACCGACGCCGACGCCGACTCCGACGAAGCGTCCTCGCCCAAGCAGAAGGCGGCGACCGACGGCGGACAGCCCACACGCGCCGATGGCGGCGGACACGGCAACCGTGCCGTAACGATGGACAGCGAGCCGCCGGTCAGGCTCGACAACCTCACGCCGGCAAAGCCGTTCGAGCTGATGGTGAAGATGGTCAGCCAGCCCAAGTACAGCGAGCTGGACCCAACCTTCTTCATCTTCCTGACCTACCCGTTCGCGTTCGGCTTCATGATCGGTGACATCGGCTACGGGATCCTCTACATGCTGATGGGCTGGGGAGCCTGGAAGGTCTTCGACTCCGACGCCGGCAAGGCCCTCGGTACTATCGGCATCTGGGCCGGTGTCTTCACGATCATCTTCGGGTATCTGTACGACGACATCTTCGGCGTCTATATGAGCGACCTGGGAATCCACCTGCCGCTTGCCGGCTCGCTCACCAAGGGTCTGCAACATCCCGAGAGCTGGGCGATGCTGTGGATCATCCTGAGCGTCGTGTTCGGGATCGTCCACCTCAACATCGGCCTGGTGCTGGGCTTCGTCAACGAGCTCAAACACAGCCTGAAGGCGGCCGTCATGGAGAAGTTCTCCTGGATCCTCGCGATGAACGGCCTGTTCCTCTGGCTGTTCAGCACCCACCTGGAGGGCCAGAAGCCCGACTTCCTCGTCGGGACCGAGAGCGTCCTCTACGAGACGGAGCAGTTCGCGCTCGGATTCGAAGGACTTCCGGAGATCGTCGGCCTCGCGGGGCTCGCGATGTTGCTCGTCGGCGTCGTCATGGTCGGCAGCGCCGAGGGCGTCGCCGGCCTCCTCGAGACGCCGGCCTGGGCGTTCGGTCACGTCCTCTCGTATCTCCGGATGGTCGCCGTCCTGCTCGCGAAGGGTGGGATGGCGTTCGTCGTGAACCTCCTGGTCTTCGGTGCTGCGGCCGACGAGACCGGCTACATGGAGTTCGCGTACTTCGACGCGCCGATGGCTCCCGAGGCTGGTGAAGTCGTCTTCGAAGGCCTCGTCTGGATCGGGCTCGACGGCGGCCCCATCGTGATGGCGCTGGCGCTGCTCGGCGCCGTCGTGGTGTTCGTCCTCGGTCACATCGTGGTCCTGCTGCTGGGGATCACCGCAGCCGGGATCCAGATGCTCCGCCTGGAGTACGTGGAGTTCTTCCAGAAGTTCTACGACGGCGGCGGCGAGGAGTACGATCCGTTCGGCCACGACGGCCAGTCCGCTCCGCAGGCGGACTGATCGCGCTGCTGTCGGTCGTTCTCACCGTTTTTGTCTCTCAGTCCGAGACGAGCTGTCTCGATACGTTTCGGTGTCGAAGATCATCGGTGAACGTTACCTTGGTAATAGATACCAGCTCTGGCTGAATCGGTGGGATAGCACGGCTCCGTCGATTCGTTTCGAGAGTTTTATAGGGTGTGCAGAGACAGATACGCTTGTTCGGAGCAATCGACCCACAGAGAACATCTATAACCCATGATGGAAGAACTTGTACTCGCGACCGAGACCGTGCTACAGAATGGAGCCGTCGAAGAGTCCCCGTTCCTGACCGATGAAGGTGCAGCCGCCCTCGCCGTCGGTCTGTCGGCGCTCGCAGCCGGATACGCCGAGCGTGGTATCGGGGCCGCTGCAGTCGGCGCAATCGCGGAAGACGACGACCTCTTCGTGCCGGGCCTGATTATGACAGTCCTGCCGGAGACGCTCGTCATCTTCGCGCTCGTCGTCGTCTTCGTTATCTAAGCATACCCCCTTCTCCCACCAATGAGTTTGGACACAGTCGTCGAGGACATCAGAGAAGAGGCCCACGCGCGTGCGGAGGAACTGCGCGAAGAGGGCGAATCTCGCGCCGAGGAGATCATCTCGGAAGCCGAGGACGATGCCGACGAAATCCTCGAGGAGGCCGAGGGAAACGCCGAGCGCGAGATCGAGCAACTGCGTGAACAGCGACTCTCCAGTGCCAAACTGGAGGCGAAACAGAAACGCCTGGAGGCCAGACGCGACGTCCTCAGTGACGTCCGCGAGCACGTCGAAGCCGAACTCGCCAACCTCGAAGGCGAGACCCGCGAGGAGCTTACGCGAGCACTCGTCGAGACATCCAGCGCCGAGTTCGAGAACGCAGACACCGTTCGCGTCTACGGCCGTGCTGACGACGAGGAGCTGATCGAGTCGATTCTCGAGGATTACGACGGCTACGAGTACGCCGACGAATACGACTGTCTCGGCGGCGTCGTCGTCGAAAGCGACCAATCCCGCGTTCGAGTCAACAACACCTTCGACTCGGTGCTCGAGGACGTCTGGGAGGACAACCTCCAGGAGATCAGCAACCGGCTCTTCGAGCAATGAGCTTAGGCGCCTCGAACACGGAATACGTCAGCGCTCGTGTCCGTGCACGCAAAGCAGCGCTGTTCACGGACGAGGATTATCGCAAACTCGTCCGTATGGGGCCAAGCGGAATCGCACGCTTTATGGAGGAGTCGGAGTACGAACGCGAGATCAACGAACTCGGTGCGCGGTTTTCGGGTGTCGACCTGATCGAACACGCCCTCAACCGCAATCTCGCGAAACACTTCGGAGACCTGCTCGAGTGGTCCGAGGGTCGACTGTACGACCTCATCGCTCGGTATCTCCGAAAGTTCGACGTCTGGAACATCAAGACGATTATCCGTGGGATCTACACGGACACACCTGCCGAAGAGATCCGGACGGACCTGATTCGTGCTGGCGAACTCGAGGATGCGACGCTAGATCGGCTGCTCGAGGTCGAAGCGATCGAAGACGTCGTTGAACTGCTCGATGGGACGACCTACGCCGAGCCGCTCGAGGACGCCTCCGAGGAGTTCGAAGAAACGAACACGCTCGTTCCCCTCGAGAACGCTCTCGACCGGGAGTTCTACGAGCATCTGCTCGACGACCTCGGCCGCCCACAGGAAGGTCCGGAGGCCAAATACGTCGAGTTCCTCCAGGCCGAGATCGACTTCCGAAACGCACGAAACGCCCTGCGGCTTGCCCGCAGTGGCGCGGATCTGGATCCGGCCAGTTACTACATCGAAGGAGGTGTGCTGTTCGACGAGTCCGACCTCAACCAGCTTGTCGCCAACCCTGACGAGCTCGTCGATCACATCGCCGAGAGCAAGCGCTACGGCAACCGACTCTCGCAGGCGCTGTCACGGTTGCGCGATGCTGATAGCCTTATCCAGTTCGAGCACGCACTAGACGCTGCGTTGCTCGAGTACGCTGACATGCTCTCGAGTATCTACCCGACCTCCGTGTCGGCCGTCCTGTCGTACATCCTCGCGAAGGAACGCGAGGTCGAGAACATCCGTGCGATCGCACGCGGCCGCGAGGTCGGGCTTTCCGAAAGCGAGATCGAGGAGGAACTGGTGATCCAATGAGCCAGGAAATCGCAGTCGTCGGCAGTCCGGAGTTCACCACCGGATTCCGCCTCGCGGGCGTTCGCCGCTTCGAGAACGTTCCCGAGGACGAGAAGGAGGAATCGCTCGACGACGCCGCGACGGCTGCCCTTGAGGACGAGGGGGTCGGGATCGTCGTCATGCACGACGACGACCTCGAGTACCTCTCGCGGGGCGTCCGTCAGGACGTCGAGACGAGCGTCGAACCGGTCGTCGTCACGATCGGTAGCGGAACCGGTGGCGGCGGGCTGCGCGACCAGATCAAGCGCGCGATCGGTATCGACCTCATGGACGAGGACGAGCAAGAGGACACGTAACTATGAGCCAGGCAGAAGACATCGAATCCGTCGACGAAGACGGTGTAATCGAAAGCGTGAGCGGTCCGGTCGTGACCGCCACGGACCTCGACGCCCGGATGAACGACGTCGTCTACGTCGGCGACGAAGGACTGATGGGCGAGGTCATCGAGATCGAAGGGAACCTGACCACGATTCAGGTGTACGAGGAGACCTCCGGTGTTGGTCCGGGAGAACCCGTCGAGAACACGGGCGAGCCGCTCTCGGTCGACCTCGGACCTGGGATGCTAAACGCCATCTACGACGGCGTCCAGCGTCCCCTCGACGAGCTCGAGGAGAAGATGGGGTCGGCGTTTCTCGACCGTGGGGTCGACGCGCCCGGCATCGACTTCGAGAAGGAGTGGGAGTTCACTCCCTCCGTCGCCGAGGGCGAGATCGTCGAACCCGGCGACGTGATCGGCGAGGTCCCCGAGACGGAGAGTATCACCCACAAGGTGATGGTGCCGCCGAACTACGAGGGCGGGGAGATCACCTCGATCGAGCGCGGCGAGTTCACGGTCGACGAAGTGATCGCCGAACTCGACTCGGGCGAGGAGATCACGATGCACCAGGAGTGGCCCGTCCGCCGGGCCCGCCCGTCCGACGAGAAGGAGACGCCGACGGTGCCGCTGGTTTCGGGACAGCGGATCCTCGACGGCCTGTTCCCGATCGCGAAGGGCGGAACCGCGGCGATTCCCGGTCCCTTCGGCTCCGGAAAGACCGTCACCCAACACCAGCTCGCGAAGTGGGCCGACGCTGATATCGTCGTCTACGTCGGCTGTGGCGAGCGTGGCAACGAGATGACGGAAGTCATCGAGGACTTCCCCGAACTCGAGGACCCGAAGACGGGGAAGCCGCTGATGTCCCGGACGTGTCTCATCGCGAACACGTCCAACATGCCGGTGGCAGCCCGCGAGTCCTGTATCTACACGGGGATCACCATCGCAGAGTACTTCCGCGACATGGGCTATGACGTCGCGCTGATGGCAGACTCCACCTCCCGGTGGGCCGAGGCGATGCGAGAGATCTCGAGCCGACTCGAGGAGATGCCCGGCGAGGAGGGGTACCCCGCCTATCTCGCCGCGCGGCTCTCGGAGTTCTACGAGCGCGCCGGCAAGTTCCAGCTGATCAACGGCGACGAGGGATCGATTTCGGTCATCGGCGCCGTCTCCCCGCCCGGCGGGGACTTCTCGGAGCCGGTCACCCAGAACACGCTGCGTATCGTGAAGACGTTCTGGGCGCTCGACGCCGACCTCGCCGAGCGACGCCACTTCCCCTCGATCAACTGGAACGAGTCGTACTCGCTGTACCGCCAGCAGCTCGATCCGTGGTTCCGGGAGAACGTCGCCGACGACTGGCCCGAGCGACGCCAGTGGGCGATCGACGTCCTCGACGAGGAGGACGAGCTCCAGGAGATCGTTCAGCTCGTCGGGAAGGACGCCCTGCCGGAGGACCAGCAGCTGACCCTCGAGGTCGCTCGCTACCTGCGCGAGGCGTGGCTCCAGCAGAACGCGTTCCACGACGTCGACACCTACTGCGATCCGGAGAAGACCTACCGGATGCTCGGCGCGATCAAGACGTTCAACGACGAGGCGTTCGAGGCCCTCGAGGCCGGCGTTCCCGTCGAGGAGATCCAGGACGTCGACGCTGCACCCCAGCTCAACCGGATGGGCGTCGCCGACGACTGGAACGAGTTCATCGACGAGCTCGAATCGGATCTCAAAGAGCAGATCAGAGCACTGTACTAACATGAAAGAGTACCAGACAATCACGGAAGTCAGCGGTCCGCTGGTGTTCGCCGAGGTCGACGAACCCGTCGGGTACGACGAGATGGTCGAGATCGAAACGCCACAGGGCGAGACCCTTCGTGGGCAGGTCCTGGAGTCCAGCGACGGACTCGTCTCGATCCAGGTGTTCGAGGGAACGGGCGGTATCGACCGTAACGCCTCCGTTCGGTTCCTCGGTGAGACGATGAAGATGCCCGTCACCGAGGACCTGCTCGGGCGGGTGCTGGACGGCTCCGGAAACCCGATCGACGGCGGCCCGGAGATCGTTCCCGACGACCGCGTCGACATCGTCGGCGAAGCGATCAACCCCTACTCCCGGGAGTACCCGGAGGAGTTCATCCAGACCGGCGTCTCCGCCATCGACGGCATGAACACGCTGGTCCGGGGCCAGAAGCTGCCGATCTTCTCCGGCTCGGGGCTGCCTCACAACGAGCTCGCGCTCCAGATCGCCCGGCAGGCGACGGTGCCGGAAGAGGAGGAGGGCGACGACGAGGACGGCTCCGAGTTCGCAGTCATCTTCGGCGCGATGGGGATCACCCAGGAGGAGGCAAACGAGTTCATGCAGGACTTCGAGCGCACGGGTGCGCTCGAGCGATCGGTCGTCTTCATGAACCTCGCGGACGACCCGGCCGTCGAGCGCCAGGTCACGCCGCGGCTCGTGCTCACCACGGCCGAGTACCTCGCCTTCGAGAAGGATTACCACGTGCTGGTCATCCTGACCGACATCACCAACTACTGCGAGGCACTGCGCGAGATCGGTGCGGCCCGCGAGGAGGTTCCGGGCCGGCGTGGCTACCCCGGTTACATGTACACCGACCTGGCACAGCTCTACGAGCGTGCGGGCCGGATCGAGGGCAAGGAAGGATCGGTCACGCAGATTCCGATCCTGACGATGCCCGGCGACGACGACACCCACCCGATTCCGGACCTGACCGGCTACATCACGGAGGGGCAGATCGTGATGGACCGGGACCTGAACAGTCAGGGCGTCGAGCCGCCGGTAAACGTCCTGCCGAGCCTCTCGCGGCTGATGGACGACGGGATCGGCGAGGGCCTGACCCGTGAGGACCACGGCGACGTCTCCGACCAGATGTACGCCGCTTACGCGGAGGGTGAAGACCTTCGTGACCTGGTGAACATCGTCGGTCGCGAGGCGCTATCCGAGCGCGACAACAAGTTCCTCGACTTTGCCGACCGCTTCGAGGCGGAGTTCGTCCAGCAGGGGTACGACACCGACCGTTCGATCGAGGAAACACTCGATCTCGGCTGGGACCTGCTGTCGATGCTGCCCAAGGAGGCGCTCAACCGGATCGACGAGGACCTCATCGAGAAGTACTACCGCGACGAGGAAGCCGAGACCGCCGAAGTCGAGGCCTAGCGCGGCGAAACGCCGCAAACGCGTCCGCGGCCTGCAGGTTCGGTTTTTTCAGACGACCGTCGTACACGGCCCGATCACCGATGACTCCGTCCGCCGTCGGAATCAAAACGAACATAACGATCGTTGCTTGAGGTTGACTCGATGCAGAAACCACTGCTCGTCACGGAGTTTCTCGATCGGGCGCGAACCCACTACGGCGAGACGGAAGCCGTCGTCGGTACTGACGGCGAACGGTTCACCTACGACGAACTCGGCGAGCGTGCTGATCGGTTCGCCGCGGCGCTGCAGGAGCGCGGTATCGAGAAGGGTGACCGCGTGGCGGTGCTCGACCCGAACACCCACTACCACCTCGCGGCGGCCTACGGCTCGATGCAAATCGGCGCGGTTCACACGCCGCTGAACTACCGGCTCACGCCCGAGGACTTCGCGTACATCCTCGAGGACGCCGGCGTCGACGCCATCTATGCCGACTACGAGTACGCCGACCGGATCGAGGAGATCCGCGACGAGGTACCGACGGAGACGTTCATCACGAACGACGTCGACGCCATCGAAGGCGGGCGATCCTCGTCGGACTCGTCCGACGGTGACTGGGAGGACTTCGAGCAGGTCCTCGAGGACGCCACGCCCGAGTACGACCGTCCTGAAATGCACGAAGACGAGATCATCACGATCAACTACACCTCGGGGACGACGGGCGATCCGAAGGGCGTCTGCCGGACCCATCGTGGCGAGACGATCCACGCCTACCTGGTCGCGGTCCACCAGAACCTCACCGACGACGATATCTACCTCTGGACGCTGCCGATGTTCCACGTCAACGGCTGGGGACATATCTACGCCGTCACGGGGATGGGCGCGAAACACGTCTGTACCCGCGGGGTCGACGCCGAGTGGCTCTTCGAGACGATCCGCGAGGAGGACGTCTCCTACCTCTGTGGGGCGCCGACGGTGTTGAACATGCTGATCGACTACTACGGGGACAACGCAGTCGAGACGACGGGCGCGAACGACGTCCGGATCGCGACCGCGGGGTCGGCGCCGCCGGAGGCGACGCTGCGGACCGTCGAGGACGAGTTCGGCTGGTACCTGAAACACGTCTACGGCGCCACCGAGACCGGGCCGCTGATCACGACCTCGGACGCCCGGCGCCACTTCGACGACGGCAGCGACGGCCGGTTCGCGGTCAAGAAACGCCAGGGACTTGGCTTCATGGGTACCGAGGTTCGGGTCGTCGACGAGGACGGCGAGGACGTTTCCCGGGACGGCGAGACGCTCGGCGAGGTCGTCGTCCGCGGGAACCAGGTCATGGAGAGATACTGGAACAAACCCGAGGAGACCGAGGAGGCCTTCTCGGATCGCGTGGAGGGCTACTACCACACCGGTGACCTCGCGACGATCGACGAGAACGGGATGATCGCGATCCAGGACCGCAAGAAAGATATCATCATCTCCGGCGGGGAGAACATCTCGAGCATCGAACTCGAGGACACCCTCTTCGACCACCCGGAGGTCTCCGACGCTGCCGTCATCCCCTCACCCAGCGAGCAGTGGGGCGAGACGCCGAAGGCGTTCGTCGTTCCGGAGAGCGGCGATCCGGACCAGCCGGGCGTCAGCGAGGACGGCCTCGTCGCGTTCACCCGGGAACACCTCGCGAACTACAAGACCGTCCAGCGAATCGAGTTCGTCGCCGAACTCCCGACGACCGCGACCGGGAAAGTCCAGAAGTACGAACTTCGCGAGCAGGAGTGGGACGAGGAAGAGGGGATGGTCGGTCAGGGGTAGCCGCGCGTCGTCTCGCTTCGAGTCACGGCGCCGGATCGACGGCCAGTGACCGGACGGAGACGGTCGAGACGCCGTCTTCCGCACCAACGAAAACTGTAAACAGTTATCCGACTGGGAACGTAATCCATCCACAAGATGGCCAAGGACGTCAAACCGACCCGCAAGAATCTGATGGAGATCGAGGACCGAATCGAACTCTCCGAGCGCGGGCACGGGACCCTGGAGAAGAAACGGGACGGGCTGATCATGGAGTTCATGGACATCCTGGACAAGGCCCAGGACGTCCGTGGCGACCTCGCCGACGACTACGAGGACGCCCAGAAGAAGATCAACATGGCCCGGGCGATGGAGGGCGACGTCGCCGTTCGGGGCGCCGCCGCGGCCCTGCAGGAACACCCCGAGATCACCACCGAGTCGAAAAACATCATGGGCGTCGTCGTTCCGCAGATCGAGTCCTCGCGAGTCACGAAGAGCCTCGATCAGCGCGGCTACGGGATCATGGGCACCTCCGCGCGCATTGACGAGGCCGCCGAGGCCTACGAGGACCTCCTCGAGAGCATCATCCTCGCCGCCGAGGTCGAGACGGCGATGAAGAAGATGCTCCGGGAGATCGAGACCACCAAACGGCGCGTCAACGAGCTGGAGTTCAAGCTCCTGCCCGACCTCTACGACAGCCAGGAGTACATCGAGCAGAAACTCGAGGAGCAAGAGCGCGAGGAGACGTTCCGGATGAAGAAGATCAAACAGAAAAAAGAGGAAGAAGAGAAGGCTGAGCGCGAGGCCAAAGACGACGTCGAGGAAACCGAGGAGGCCGCGACCGGCGACACCGCTGGGACCGAATCCGAGGAGATGGGGCAGTCGACCGCGGGCGGCGTCCCCGGCGGCGACTGAGACCCGATGGCCTGTTCGGCGTGTGGTTCCGACGCGACGATCGCACTCTCCCTTTCTGCCGAGTACCGCGACCACGCGCCGTCGAACGCCGCGATAATTAGCGTCTGCACGCGCTGTCTCACTGTCGATCCAGTCGAGCCCGCCGCCGAGCCCGCCGACCCCGACTTCGGCCGGATCAGCGACGCCGTCCCGACCCGTCCCGAGCGGGCAGTTCCGCTGGTTCTCGCGATCGATCTGTGCTCGTCGCTTGCGACCAACCGCGCCGCGATCTAGTCGCTGCTCGAGGACGTCGAACGCGCCGGAGCGGACCCGTTGCTGGTGATCGATCGACTCGTCGCGGATCCCGACCTCGAGCCGGCCGTCGACCTCGAACGGCGACGCCACCAGCTCGAACAGTTGCTGTACTGACGGCGAGAGCCGCTAACCGCTACCGCTACTTCGCAGTCGGCGTCACGTTGTCGCTGACGGCCTGTTTGACCTGCAAGGCGGCGCTGGCTGCCAGTCCGCGGGCGACCTCGTCGCGCTCGTCGGCCGGGATGAGCTCCTCGGCCGCGTCCTCGAGGTCGGGACGGAAGCCGGCGCTGACGGGGTGACCGACCGGGGGCTGGACGGCGACGGTGACCTGGAAGCCGGCCTGACCAGTGGCGACGTCGGCGTCGACGACGTACTCGTCGGGCAGAAACTCCCGGGTTCGGGCGGCGATCCGCGAAACGTCGCGGCTGAGCGTTCGCTTCTGGGTCCGCGAGAGCTCGGGCACGTCCGCCGCGGCGCGCTGACCGGCACCAGTCTCGCCCGGCAGCCCTGCATACGGCGTATTTCCGTTCATGAGAAGTTGTATCCTGTGTATAGGGCTTCCGAGTGAAAAGCGTTCGCTTTGAGGCAGCTCAACAGATCGGCTCGCTTTCGCCGTAAACCGCAAGCGCCAGCGCCGTCGTGTACGTCCCCGCCTCGGCTCGGCTGCTTTCGACGATGACGCTTGGCTCGTCGAACGGCCAGTCTCGCAGCTCCTGGCCGGACTCGAGACCCTCCCGGACGCGACGTTCGACGTCCTCGCGGTCCATCTCGCCGGACGTCTCGTAGAACAGCCCCGGTCCGCCGTCGACGGACTGGTTCCAGGCCAGTGCCGCGCTCGCCCGGCCCGGCCCGGCGGTGGTCGCACGCGCTTCGACGACCGTCAGACGCTCGCCGACCGGGCCCAGATCGGGCGCGGTGCCGACGGCCTCGACGTCAGTGTTCGCCGGGATAACGGACGACACCGAGACGAGGTTGTAGTTCTCGACGCCGGCTGCGGCCAGCGCGGCGTCGTAAGAGGCCATCTTCGTGGGCGCCGAGCCGGTTCCCCAGACGACGCGAATCATGCTCATGGCTGCGGTTGGGGCCGCGCGGCGTAAGGCGTTGCGATCCGTCGCTACGGGAGGCCACTCCGCGTCTGTGAACGGCGAAGAGAGAACGACGTCCTACTGGTAGAAGTAGCCCGCAGAGGAGACGACGTCGCTCGAGTCGTCCTCCTCGATCTTCTCCAAGGCGTCCCGGAAGTCCTGCTGGCGGACCTCCTCGCGTTCGTTCCGGATCGCGAACATCCCGGCCTCGGTGGCGAGGCTCTCGATGTCCGCGCCGGAGTACCCCTCCGTATCGTCGGCCAGCGCCGAGAAGTCGACGTCGTCGGCGACGTTCATGCCGCGGGTGTGGATCGAGAGGATCTGCTCGCGACCCTCCCGGTTAGGCTCGGGAACCTCGATGAGACGATCGAACCGGCCCGGCCGGAGGATCGCGCGATCGAGCATGTCGAAGCGGTTGGTTGCAGCGATGATGCGGATCTCACCGCGGGCCTCGAAACCGTCCATCTCGCTGAGGAGTTGCATCATCGTCCGCTGGACCTCGGCGTCGCCGGAGGTCTTGGACTCGGTGCGGGTGGTGGCGACGGCGTCGATCTCGTCGATGAAGATGATAGCGGGCTCGCGCTCGCGGGCCATCTCGAAGAGGTCCCGGACGAGCCGGGAGCCCTCGCCGATGAACTTCCGGACGAGTTCGGAGCCGGCCATCTTGATGAAGGTGGCGTCGGTCTCGTGAGCGACCGCCTTCGCGAGCATCGTCTTCCCTGTCCCCGGCGGCCCGTGTAGGAGCACGCCGCTTGGCGGATCGATGCCGACCTCCTCGAACATCTCGGGGTTGGTCAGGGGCTGCTCGACGGCCTCTCGGACCTCCTGGATCTGCTCGTCGATCCCGCCGATATCCGTGTAATCGACCTCCGGTCGCTCGGTGATCTCCATCGCCTGGGCGCGGGCGTCGGTCTCGGCCTCGAGGATCGTCTGGATTCCAAAGGAGTCGTTGACGGCGACGCGGTCGCCGGCCTCGACGCGCTCGAGCAGCCGCGGGGAGACGTCCGTCAGCACCTCCTGGTTGTTGCCGTGCTGTTTGACGATGACTTCCTCGTCGATTACGTCCTCGACGGTCGCGATGTACAGCGAGGAACTCTTCAGCGTCTCGTTCTCGCGTTCGACCCGGTCTGCTTTCTCCTGCAGGCGCTGTCTGCGGCCCTCGGCTTCGTCGAGCTGCTCGGAGAGCTGCTCGTTGACGTCGGCGAGGTCCTCGAAGTGGTCGCGAAGCGCCTCGAGTCGCTCGTCGTCGGGGAGATCGGGATCGATCTCGCGGTGGGGTCGGTCGGGGATAGACGGGCTTCGAGACATCTGTTATAGGCGGTTAGTTTTCGACGATAAATGTGCCTTTGGGTCCCGGAGGAAGATCGTCGCCGAATTCCGTTGCTCGAGGACGGACGAATCCGTTCACGGGCTACTCGAGATCGAGCTGGGAGACGGGGTACTCGAAGAGCCGCTCGCCCGTCTCGCCACAGGAGACGGCGATGACCTCGTGGGAGCGACAGCACGACTCGACGGTCTCCTCGCCCATGACGACCTCGCCCCCGCTCGTCGGACAGGTCTCGAGGAACAGTCGCAGGCCGTTGAGCAACTCGCCTTTCGTCCGGGGCTCGTAGCTCGGCCAGTCGTCGTCCCGGGACTCGAGGACGCGGGCGGCGGTGACGTCGGCGACGAGGGCGGCCTGCGAGGGCCACTTGCCGAGCAGCCGTCCGTCCCGCCGAAGCGTCCGCGCGTCGTCGCCGTGGCTGTCGATCTCGAACTCGCCAGCGTCGACATCGAACCCCAGCGCCGCGGCGGCGTCCGCGGCCGCGAGGACGTCGGCGTCGACCCGGTCGATCGCCGCGCTCCAGTCGTCCTCGAACGACGCGGTCAGACAGAGGTCGTCGATCTCCGCGCATGGTTCGACGACGCCGGTTTCGAGGAAGTACGTCTCGGGGTCGGATGACTGCGGACGGTCGGTGTCGTCCTGGCGCCCGCGTTCGGAAGCAGCGCCGTCGACCCCCGGGGTCGCGCTCGAGAGCGCGGCGTCCTCGCGCTCGGGATCGGGGTCGGCCGCGTCCTCGCCCGCGCCGAGTCCGCTGTGCAGTTCCGGCTCGGGGTCCTTGCCGAACAGGCGCAGCACCGAGGACGGCAGGTAGCGCTTCGTCAGTTCGGGCGTTCCCGGGACGAGGTACCCCCGCAGCCAGATCGCGGCGGCGGAGACGCCGACGGCGACCAGGCCCGCGGCTCTGGATCGGCGAGCGAGGACGGCACCGATCGCGGCGGCGATCGCAGCGTTGAGTGCCGTACACGGCGTACACCGGTTCTCGCCCGTGTACTCCGGCTGTCGAAGGATGTCGACGATTCGCTCTCGCATTCTTTCGAAACGTCAACCGGTAATCGTATCGCTCTTTCGGTGGTTCCGTCGGATCCGACAGCCCGAGGACGAACGATATATCGGCCCCGCGTTCGTCCGGGCGAACGTGAACCGGGAACGTCGGCGGCCGCTGATCGTCGCCTCGCACGGGCTCGCCGGGATCGCGATGGTCGGCTACGGGCTGCTCGTCGAGGAACTCCTCGTCGCTGGCTTCGGCGCGGTACTGATCGCGGTCGGAGTCGCGTACCTTCGGCTCGACCGCTGACGGAAACGTAGCGTCGGCAGCGGTCTACGCGAGCAGTTCCTCGAGTTCGTCGAGGCGCTGGCCGTAGGTTTCGAGCGCGCGGCCGATCGGCTCCGCGCTCCCCATATCGACGCCGGCGATCCGTAGCAGCTCGAGGGGGTACTCGCGGGAGCCCCGTCGGAGAAAGTCGAGGTAGCTCTCGGCTGCCTCCTGGCCGTCGTCCTCGATGCCGTCGGCGATCGCCAGCGCGGCGGAGATCCCCGTCGAGTACTGATAGACATAGAAGGCCCGGTAGAAGTGGGGAATGCGCATCCACTCGCGGGCGATGCGGTCGTCGATCGCGGCCGGCTCGTAGTACCGTTCCTTGAGTCCGCCGTAGATCTCGTCGAGGCGGTCGGCGGTGAGCGGTTCGCCCTGCTCCTCGAGGCGGTGGGCCTCGTGTTCGAACTCCGCGAACAGCGTCTGGCGATACAGCGTCGAGCGAACCCGTTCGAGGAACTCGTTCAGGACGTGCTTGCGGAAGTGCGGGTCCTTGACGGTCTCGAGGAGGTGGCTCGTCAACAACGCCTCGTTGACCGTGCTGGCGACCTCGGCCACGAAGATCTCGTAGTCGGAGTAGACGTAGGGCTGTTCTTCCCTCGTGAGCTCGGAGTGCATGGAGTGACCCAGCTCGTGGGCCAGGGTGTACATCGAGGCGATGTCGTCCTGGTAGTTCATCAGGATAAAGGGCTGGGTGTCGTACGTCCCGCCAGAGTACGCGCCCGACTGTTTCCCCTCGCTCTCGTAGACGTCGACCCAGCGCGAATCGAGTCCCTCGTCGACGCGGGACCGGTACTCCTCGCCCAGGGGCTCGAGCGCGTCGACGACGTACTCGGTCGCCTGGTCGTACTCGACCGTCGGCCCCTCGTCTGCGGTCAGGGGCATGTACAGGTCCCACATCCGCAGCTCGTCGACCTCGAGCGCATCGCGTTTGAGCTCGGCGTGGCGGTGGAGCTTGTCGAGGTTGTCGTTGACGGTGTCGACGAGGTTGTCGTAGACTTCGACGGGGACGTTCGGCCCGTCGAGGGCCGCCTCGCGGGCGGTGTCGTAGTCACGCGCCCGGGCCATCTTGACGTCGGCCTTGACGCTGTTCTTGTAGGACGCCGCGACCGTGTTCCGGACGTCGCTCCACTCGTCGAAGTACGCCTCGTAGACTTCCTTGCGGAACTCGCGGTCGGGACGCTTGAGCAGGTTCGTGAAGTTGCTCTGGGTGATCTCGACGGGCTCGCCCGAGGGGTCCTCGACGGTCGGGAACGACATGTCCGCGTTCGAGAGCATGTTGTACACCTCTCCCGTCGCGCCCGTTACTTCGCTCAGGTCGGCCAACAGCGCCTCGACCTCCGACGATCGCGTGTGGGGTTTCATCCGCAACACGTCGTCGACGTAGTGGTCGTAGGTCTGGAGTTCGGGAACGTCGTCGACCATCGCCTCGAACTCCTCGCGGGTCAGCTCCTGGAGTTCGGGCTCGATGAACGACGCGGCCGACTGGGCGTCGGCCGCAAGCGACTGTGCCCGGGCGGTCATCGCCTGGGCCTCCTGGTCGGTCGTGTCCTCGTCGCGTCGCATCCGCGCGTAGGAAAACACCGTCGCCACCTCCCGCATGATCTCGTCGCGAAGCTCGAGGACGGCATACAGCGTCTCGGCGTCCTCGGTCGCCTCCCCCTCGTAGGCTTCGAGTTCGTCGACGCGCTCGGCGACCGCCTCGTAGGCCTCCTCCCAGTCGTCGTCGGTCGCGTAGATGCTCTCGAGATCCCACGTGTACTCCTCGTCGATCTCCGAGCGCTCCGGAACGGAACTCATGGACGGCAGTTCGGAACGAAGCTGGTAAAGGGTATCGAAGCCCCACATCGACCACCCGACGGCTTTTGATCGTCGACGCGAAACGCCAGGATATGGACGACGACGCCGGAGCGACGACTCGCGACCGCGACCCGACCCTCGAGCGAGCGCTCGGCCGCGCGTGGGCCGACGACCGACCCTGGGAGCTGCTGACCCGACTGACGGCACTTCCCCACCGGATGGGGGGATCCCCGAGCGAACGGCGAGCCGCAGCGATCGTCGGGGACGCTCTCGAGGACGCGGGCGTCTCGGGGCGCCGAACCGACGAGTTCCCGATGCAGTACTGGGAGCGGGGGGCGACCGAGTTCGCGATTACCGACGTCGACGACGGCGCGGCCGACGCCGTCGCGAGTGAGCGTTCCTTCGAGGCGACGGCGCTCCCGTACTGTCCGCCGGGCGACCTCGAGGGACCGCTGGTCGACGTCGGCTACGGCACCCCCGAAGAGATCGAGGACGTCGACCTCCAGGGTACGATCGCGGTCGCGAGCACGACGACGCCCCCGGAGCGGCGGTTCGTCCACCGGATGGAGAAGTTCGGCCACGCGGTCGCTGCGGGGGCCGAGGCCTTCGTCTTCGCTAACCACGTCCCCGGCCAGCTACCGCCGACGGGCGCCCTGAAGTTCGATGCCGAGGCCGCGATTCCCGGCGTCGGCGTCAGCGCCGAAACCCACGACTGGCTCGTCGAGTACGCCGACCGCGGCGCCCGGGCTCGGCTGCGCGTCGACGCCGCGACGACCGACGGCACGAGCCGGAACGTCCACGGGACGCTGGGCCCCGAGACCGACGAGGAAGTCCTCGTTCTGGCCCACTACGACGCCCACGACATCGCCGAGGGCGCGCTGGACAACGGCTGCGGGATCGCGACCGTCGCCGGCGCCGCGTCGATTCTGGCCGACATCGAGGACGTCCTCGACTGTCGGGTTCGGATCGCCGGGGTCGGCTGCGAGGAGATCGGGCTGCTGGGCGCCGAGGCGCTGGCCCTGGACGTCGACCCCGAGTCGGTACGGGCGGTCGTCAACGTCGACGGCGCCGGCCGTTTCCGGAATCTGAAGGCGCTCTCGCACGCCTCGGCGACGCTGGCGGACCTCGCGGCGGACGTCGCCGAGTCGGTCGGTCAGCCGATCGTTCACGACCGTGACCCGCACCCGTTCAGCGACCACTGGCCGTTCCTCCGGGCGGGTGTCCCCTCGCTACAGCTTCACAGCGAGCCGGCCGACGGCGGGGAGCGCGGGCGGGGCTGGGGCCACACCGCGGCCGACACCCGCGACAAGGTCGAGCCGCGCAACCTGCGGGAGCACGCTATGCTGACCGCGCTACTGGTCCGCGAGCTGACCCGGACCGAGGTCCCACGGGTGTCGGCCGACGAGCTTCGCGAGCGCTTCGAGGCCCAGAACTACGTCGCCGGGATGCGCGCGGCCGAGGTCTGGCCGTCGGAGTGGGACTGAGACCCGCCCCGACACCGTGGTGCGGTTGCGAGCACATGCAGGCTGTATCGGTTTGCCCGTTCTCGACGAGCATGAGAACATGACATTCGACCCACCAGTTTCGTGTCCGGTCTGCGAGGAGGTACTGGAGCTAGACCGGGATCTCGAGGAGCATCTGGTCGGCAAACACACCCAGCGGGAGGTCGTTCGGTACGTCGTCTCGCGGGAGGAGCGAGCCGAGATCGGGTCGGTCGGTGAGTCCGCGGCACCGAACTAGCCGTTTTCAGCGCATTTCCGCGTCGACGGCGGTTCTGACGACCCGGGCGATTCCGAGCATCGCGACGACACAGCCGACGAAGGTCACCGCTCCGAACAGGAACACTCCGACCGCGATCGGTCCGCCCTCGGACTGGGCGAACAGCGTCGAGATGACGAATCGATAACTCAGAACGACCAGCACGACGCCCGCGGCGACGTAGATCGAGGCGCGCCAGTAGGCGCCGTACTCCTCCGGCGAGAGCTCCATACCCGTCCGTCGAACGGGGGCGTGAAAAACGCTCTCCCCGAGTCACCGCAGCCCGTCCCCGAGTTCGCCCGCGACCCGGGCCCCCGTCCGTCGCTCGACCCGACGGGCGTCGAACACCGTCCGAGCGCTCGCTGCGGCCGTCTCGTCGACCGTAAACTCGAGGCCGGGGTAGTCGACGTCGGTAAGCACGAGCGGCTCGGGCGGGGCCGGTGCGATCCCCTCGTGGCCGGGCAACGGCTCGGGCGCGAGCGCGCGCTCGAGGTCCGCACGCGTACGCTCGCCGGCCCCGACCGCACGCGCGAGCGAGACGAGCCGACGGACGAGTTCGCGGGCGAAACCGTCGGCCGTCACGGTGACGACGAGGTAGTTGCCGTCCCGCGTCGCCTCGAGGGTCGGTGAGCGCTCGGTGTTGTGATTGTCGGGCGTGAGGTTGTGAAAGTCGTGGGCATCCGAGAGCGCGTCACAGGCCGCGTGGAACCGCTCGTCGTCGACCCGCGAGGACGTCGCCGTCGCCTCGGGGTCGTCGACGTCCTCGGCGGGGTGGGCCGGGGGAGCGTGGAGGTGGTAGGTGTACTCGCGCCGGCTCGCGTGGTGGGTCGCGTGGAAGTCGGCGGGCGCGTCGGCGACCGCCCAGGCCCGGACGTCGGCGGGGAGTTCGCCGTTAAACGCCCGCGGCGCGAGCCAGTCGGGCGCCTCGAACGCGATCGTCTGGGAGAGCGCCGAGACGCCCGCGTCGGTTCGGCCC
>JGI2924J29684_1078314_pt1 | contig 40687 bp, 40 predicted proteins | sample BenlonsequencITS_FD_29684 | JGI IMG/M metagenome (IMG submission 29684) | reverse complement strand
GCTGTGTCCCAACTGCAAGGAACCTTATGAGATAGACCGGAGGCAGTTGGAAAGGGTATCCGGTTTTCCACTGGCCGAAAATGAAACCAGGGTAAAGTTATACCGCCCGGTAGGCTGCATGCGCTGCGGCAATACCGGCTTTAAAGGCCGGATAGGTATATATGAGCTGCTTTTTAACACCGAAACAATCCAGAAGATGGCGTTGGAGCGCAAATCAGCCAGCGATATTAAAAAGGCGGCCATCGCCGAAGGCATGGTGACACTGCGCCAAGACGGCCTGGATAAAGTTAAAAAGGGGATTACATCCTTGGAAGAGATAATGAGGGTGATCGTATGAATGGGCAGCAATTGCCTGACCTTAACAAAATCCTGACCCGAACGGTGGAAATGAATGGTTCGGACCTGCATATCAACGCCGGCGTACCTCCGGTGGTGCGGGTTAACGGGACACTGGAAAAAATGGCGGATGTGGTTAGTCTTACAGCCCAGGATATTGAAGACATGGTTTTCCCCATCCTGGAGCTCAATCACCGGGAAATACTGGAAAAAGAATTGGAGCTGGATTTTTCTTATTCTGTTCCCGGGGTCAGTCGTTTCCGGGGCAACATCATGTGGCAGCGCGGGACGCTGGCAGTCAACTTCCGAGTGGTGGCCATGAATATTCCCCGTTTTGATGACCTGGGCCTGCCCCCGGCGGTGGCGGACCTGGCCGGGCTGCCCAGGGGCATGGTGCTGGTCACCGGTGCCACCGGCAGCGGTAAGTCCACCACCCTGGCGGCAATCATCAACAAGATCAATGAGGAACGCGCCCTGAATATTGTCACAGTGGAAGATCCCATTGAATTTTTGCACAGCAACAAACAATCCATCATCAAGCAGCGGGAGGTGGGCAGCGATACCCACTCCTTCGCGGCTGCGCTGCGGCACGTCTTGCGCCATGATCCGGACGTTATTCTAATCGGCGAAATGCGGGACACCGAAAGCATCTCCATAGCTCTTACCGCCGCTGAAACCGGGCACTTAGTTTTTTCCACCCTACACACCCAGACAGCGCCACTGGCCATCCACCGTATTGTTGACGTGTTTCCGGAAGGCATGCGCAGTCAGATCAGGCAGCAGCTGGCCGATTCCTTGCAGGGTGTCATTGCTCAACAGCTGGTGCCCAGGACAGATGGTAAGGGCAGGGTGGCCGTCATAGAATTGCTGCTCACTACCTCGGCGGTAAAAAATTTAATTCGCGAAAGTAAGGAACACCAGCTCTATACAGTGATGCAAACAGGCCGCAATCTGGGTATGCAGACCATGGACCAGGCCCTGGCCGGATTATGTATGGCAGGCCAGATATCCAGGGAAATGGCCCTGGCCCGTGCCGTGGATAAAGTGGAGTTGGAACGCGCCCTGCGCAGAACTTCCTTTTAGAAAGCAAGGGGATGATTCTTTTGCTTCCGTCCTTTTCTGTTTGGGTAATTTTTGTTTATCAGATAGATAGTTAAAGTAATTAACAAGGTAGGGTTTTGTTATGCCGGTATTTGTTTATCAGGCTATGGATAAATCGGGCCAGCCCGTAGACGGTAAGCTGGAGGCCGAGCATGAATTCTCGGCTGCCGCCAAACTGCAAAAGATGGGCTACATTGTCCTTGAAGTTACGGAGGTTAAAGAATCAACTTTTGGCAAAACCTTTGCCCTGCGGCGCAAGGTTAAAATCGGTGATATAAGTTTTTTCAGCCGCCAGCTTACCGCCATGCTCACCGCGGGCATCCCGCTGACCCGCTGCCTGTACACGCTGCATGAACAGACTAAAAACCCCGTGTTACAGCAAACCGTGGGTCAGGTGGCTCGCGATGTGGAAGGCGGCATAAGCATGTCCGAGGCACTAAGTGCCCACCCTGCGATTTTCTCATCCATGTACGTGGATATGGTCAAAGCAGGGGAAATGGGCGGCATGATTGAGGAAATGCTGCAAAGGCTCTCCGAGCAGTTGGACCGGGATAAAAACCTGCGGGACAACATCCGTTCCGCCACTATGTACCCAATCATGGTGATAATTTTCGCCATCTGCGTGGTTTTAGCGATGATGTTTTTCATTGTGCCCATATTTATGGGGTTTTTCCCTGAAGATGTACCATTACCGCTGGCGACGCGAATTGTGATGGGTATCAGCGATTCCCTGCGCGGTTACTGGTATCTATATATACTTACTGTTATACTGGCCGTCCTGGGCCTACGCGTGTACATGTCCAGCGAGGGAGGTAAAAAGACGCTGGATAGGTTGAAATTTAAGGTGCCGGTATTTGGCGATCTATTTCATAAGGTTACCGTGGCCCGCTTTGCCCGTACATTGTCCACCCTGCTGGGAGGGGGTATTCCGGTTTTACAGGCCCTGGAAGCCGCAGGTCCCGCGTCCGGCAGTATACAGGTGGCCAACGCGATTAAGCAAGCCGGCGCCAGCATTATGCAAGGACAAAGCATTGCAGTACCTTTGAAAAATAGTGATCTGTTTCCACCCATGCTGGTCAATATGGTGGCGGTGGGGGAAGAAACCGGGCAGCTCCCGGAACTACTGGGACGGGTGGCGGACTTTTACGAGGAAGAGGTGGCCACCATGACCAAGGGATTGACCGCCATGATCGAACCGCTGCTGTTGATGTTGATCGGCTGTATCGTGGGATCAATCCTAATTGCTGTCTACCTGCCGATATTTACAGTGGTAACGTCTATCGGGGGTAAATAATTGGCCGACCCGGCAAGTTTAAGAGGTAACGAACTGGATAAAAGCATGGATGCATTTTTTGCTTACCAAGCTAACAGGTATAAAGAACAGCTCGCCCGGGTGGTGCAATCCGGCAGCAGACTGGTGTACCACTTCGCTAATCTTTACGGCCCGGGGCAATGGCAGGGACGATTTGATCCAGGCCGAAATGTTAAAATGACCAAAAGGAAACGGGGGAGGTGGTACTGTTGAGGCTTTTTAAACCGTCCGGCGCAGTTGGCTTGGAACTGGACAACGGGTCCATCAGGGTTATGGAGTTAAAAGGAACCGTGCATAAACCTGTCCCGTTTGCAGCGGGACAGATAGAAATTCCCGGCGGGGCCGTGCTTGAAGGGGCGGTCAAGGATGTGCAGCTGGTGGCGGAGGCCATCAAAGAACTGTGGGCCAAATCGGGCATAGACCAGCGGGAAGTGGTCATGGGTATTACCAACAAAGGTTTATTAATGCGCCTCGCCAAGCTCCCTAAAATTCCCGAAGACAAGCTGTTCAAAGCGCTGCGTTTTCAAGTTGATGAATACTTCCCCATACCACTGGATGAACTGATTTTTGATTACGCCGTGGTGGGCGAAACCACCGGGGATAACGGACCCCAGTTGGAAATTTTACTGGTGGCCATTCGGAAGGAACTACTGCATAACAGCCTGGAAGCCTTGTCCGCCGCGTCTTTAATACCGGAAATTATAGACGCCTCTCCCCTGGCTTTATTGCGGACCATGCCCCGGGATCAGCATGTCTTAAATATGATCCTGGCGGACATATCCAATGATTTAACCACGCTGCTGCTGGTTATAGAAGGAGCTCCCCGTTTTGCCAGGGTGGTGCCCAACACACTGGCTTCATATACCGGTGGCCCGCTTATACCGCCGGGTGACGTAACCGAACAGCAGGTGGCTGTTACCCTGGAAGAAGGGAACCGGCAGAACGGGTTCGATGAATGGTTTGCCGGCATATCCGGCGATATCGTTTCCACAAGCACTTATTACATGGCTCAAAACCAGGCACCCCCGGTGGACAAAATAATTCTCAGCGGCCGGGGCTCCTGTGTACAGGGGCTTGTTGAATATTTGCAGGAAGACCTGGGTTTGCCCGTGGAGGTTATTAATCCCCTGGCCAAACTGCACGCACCGGTGCAGGCCGGGAAGATTAATTGGGAACAAAGTGGTTCTGAGTTTGCTGTTGCTACCGGGCTGGCCCTGCGGGGGTTAAAATAATAGATATGAATATGAATATTAATATTAATTTACTCCCTTTGGAATATAAACTGCGGCTGCAGCAGCAGCGCAGGCGCCGTATGCTGTTAACCGCCGGGGGACTGACCCTGTTGCTCCTGTTGATTTTTTACGGTACGCTGCTTGTCTTGACGCAACAGGCGCGGTGGGAAGCCAACCAACTAGCCAGTCAAAGACAAGTCCTGGAAAGCCATATGCCCGCCCTGGAACAGTATGCCACCCTGCAGGCCCAGGTTCAAAAAACGGCAACGGTCATCAAACAAGCGGTGGGTGTTCCGCCGGACTGGGCGGGCATTTTGACCGATACCGGCCGGTACATACCACAGGACGTTTGGATTACGGACTTTTCAGCTGCATACAAACCGGGCAGCAACACCCGGAAGGAAAATGCCCCGGCCGACCAGGCAGCCCCTGCCGAAGGCAGCGGGCAGGCTGCGCCAGGCAGCCGGCAAAATAATGCACCAGCCAAGCCGGCCCCTGTCGTTACGGGGGAGATAACTATCCGTGGTTACGCGATCGATCGTGTATCGGTGGCCAGGTGGCTGGAAGAAATGCGCAAAGTACCCGGCCTGAACGGCATTACCTGCCAGTTTGTCTCCGAAGAATCCCTGGACGGGGAACCTGCCGCCCGTTTTGAAATAAAAGCTGATATTATGCAGGACGCTCCCCAGCAAAACCAAGCGGCAAAGGAGGGGGGCGGTTGATGAATAAAAAGCTCTCCAGCCATAACATTTTATTGTTAGCCCTGGGCATTATCGCCCTTTTATTATTATTTTTATTTAACAGCCAGCTGAGCGCGCTGAAAGAAGCCCGGTTGGCGCTGCAGCAAGAGCGCCTGGCCTCTGACCAGACCCAGGCCAGGTTGCAAGAGCTGCTGCAGCTTCGGGATCAAGCCGCTGCCCTGGAGGAGCAGGCTGAAAGCATGGAAAGATTGCTGCCCGCCGAGCCCCAAGAAGACCTGTTGATCCTGGATATCGACACCATCTGCGAGGATGCCGGCGTAGAACTAAAGCAAATCCGCTTTGAAAAGCGGGTTGACAGGAAGGATTATATAGAAATGCCCCTTAAAATGACTTTTGAAGGCGGTTACTACAGTGTTCTTAGCCTTTTTAACCAAATGCAGGAAGGGCCGCGCGCCCTGCGGGTCGATGAAGTTAAGGTTGTCCAGGGCGGTCAGGACCAGACCGGTTTGAAAGCGGATGTTAAAGCCAGCGCTTTTTACACCGCCCACTAATGTTAACTCTGGAAGGAGCAGTAAGGCATGGCAAGTAAAATATCCAGGGAACAAATTACCTCGTTTATAGAGAAAAACAAAAAGAGCGTAATATTGGGCGGAGTTTTACTGGTTATCGTCCTGGTTGGGCTGGTTTTGGTAATTAAATTAAATTACGGCTTTATCAATGGAGCCGCGGAGGACCAGACCCAACAGCCAAATAGCATGGCGGCGGATAAAGAGCAAAAGGCTTCGGCCGGCGCCGTTACCACCTATCTGCCGGAAACCAAGCGAAAAATAGAGGATACAGGCACTGAGCCCCGGGACCCCTTTGCCAGGAACATGACTTTAAAAGGAATTATCGTGGGGGGCAACAGCAGTCTGGCCATTATTGAATCGGGCAGCACCGCTTATATCGCCGGGGTGGGTGAAAAAATCACCGCTGATTGGACCGTTGCCAAAATAACCGGGGACGAAGTGGTTTTGAAGTCCGGCACCCAGACCATGCGGTTGGAATTCCAGGGCAACACCAAGTAATGTGCATTGTGCTTGGTTGAAGGGGAGGATAACAACGATGTCCTGCTTATATGTAAATAAACATACTAATGGTATTGTTATTTCACTTGTTTTTCTTATTCTTACGTTCTTGGCCTGTGGCCCGGCGTATGCTGACGGTGATGCAGTGCCAATGTTCTCAACTAGTGAATCCCTCAGTGCAGTGGAGGGGATCTACGATGAAAGCGGTGAGAAGATATCCCTGGATCTGCGGGGCGTGGATCTGAGGGACGCGCTGTCCGCGCTGGCCATTAAGATGAACGCCAATATTATCCTGCTGGATCCCAAGCCCGTTAAAATAAACTTCCAGGCGGATAATATCACCGCCAGGCAGGCTTTGGAGTTGATCATCCAGTCCCAGGGACTGACCTACCTGCAAAATGGCCAGATTATCATGGTTGGGCCGGCGGATAAACTGAAAAAGGATTTTTTCAACCAAATGATTCTAACCAGGTTTAACCTTTTTTACATACCGGCATCTGAAATGAAGAGCCTGCTTGGCGAGCTGGGGCTGGATATGACCTCTGTCACCGTGAACACCAACCAGAACGCCATCTGGGTGCAGGGCACCGTCCAAGCGGTGAAAAAAGTGCGGGAAGTAATTTACTCGGTGGACAACATGGAAAACCAGGTTTCCCTGGAGCATAAAATCGTCACCCTGAACCAGATATCTCCGGAAAGGGCAGTGGAACTACTGGCCAGCGCCGGGGTGGAACTAAAGCGCTACGTACTGCTGGATAACCGGTTGCTGGTATTCGACCCTGAAGTGCTCTCCCGCTGGGATCAGGTGCAAACTCTGCTTAGTCAGCTGGATAGCCAGGCCGCTAACAAGAACAAGGTGTTTGTGTTTCAGTTGAAAAATATAGTGGCTGGTGATGCAGCGGATAGGTTGTCGGAATTTGGCTTTAGCGAAGTTAAAACTATTACCTACAATTATGACCGGTTCGGGCATGAATTGATGGTGCTGTGTCCACCGTATTTGGAAGCCCAGCTGCGCAGTGCTTTGGTAAGCATGGACGTTACCCGTCAAGCAACCAGGGTACCGGTATTGAAAGAAGGCGGGGAAACTGCCCATAGCAAGCTAAACGCCATGCGTAGTTTACTTAGTGATTTGTCAGGTGTACCAGTATCCAAAATGCATATATCCAGAAATATTTCCGGGGATAATGATAATCCTGAATATGTGCTCTGGGTGGAGGAAACACCGGATAAAAGTCAATTGATTAAAGATTTGATTGATGAGATAAGAAAGACAATTTAACCAAAATTTTTGGTTAAATACGTCTAAAAGTGAGGGTAGGTCGGTATAACGTATTTGGTGTGATGTGTTTTTATGTTTTAGCCCCTGTTGGGATGAGATTTTCGAAAAGGAGGTGAAAAAATGTATCGAAGTATTTGTCGTGCGCTGAGGAACCGTAAAGGCTTTACTCTGGTGGAACTGATGGTGGTTGTGGTTATTATTGGTATTTTGGTGGCGATTGCTATACCGATTTATAACAATGTTATAACTAGCGCACAGCAAAAGGCAGATCAGGCAACTGCAAGAACAATACTTAGTGCAGTAACAATAGCAATGTCGTCAGATATTACTGTTGATAAGACAAACCCAACAGCAACTGAAATACAGCAATTTGTAAATACTCCTATTATTAAAGCTGCTGCTGCGACAGCTGATGACCCATGGGCGGTTAACAATAATGGTGGTACTTGGGAAGTTTTTCATTGGAATGGTTCTGCTTCAGTACAAGTAGTATTACCATAGAGAGCCAGAATGGTGCCAGGCTCCCAACATCATATCTTATTGGATGTAGACAAGGGGACGGTCCTCCTGTCTTGAAACGGATGCTTCCAGGCACTTTGCTCGAGAAGTTTTTGGGTCTGGCTTACGCCATCCCAAATTATTGAAGTTTCACCTGCCTGCGCCATCGTTGATAACGGCATGTGCTTCTTCCAGGGTATTGGCGGCGAATAACTCCTCAAGAATATCATCCAACTTCTTCAATTCGGTTATCTGCACCACCTTTTGCTGCAAACCGGTCGATTTCTTCCCAAACTTGCGCATCAGATATTTGCAGATGATCTCCCGGGTCCTCTCCACCCGGCCTTCAGCACGGCCTTCAGCACGGCCTTCAGCACGGCCTTCAGCACGACCTTCAGCACGACCTTTCTCATGCCAACTGGTGGTAATCTGCATAATCACATCAACCTCCTCACTATCCAGTTTTCCCAGTTCTCGGTTAAATTGTTCTTCTTCCTCATTGTTCAATTTTAGGTAGGTCTCGAAAAATCCGGCCAGCAGTTCCATTCGGGCCGGATCCAGTTGTAAACGTACCAGCATGCGCATGAATTCCAGCTTGACCTTTACTTTTTCTTCCGGTTTAAAGCCCATTTTGCTTAGTAAGGCGGCAGCCACCGGATTATCGATTTGTATATATTCCCGCCAGTTCAGTTTCTTTAGTTCCAGCTTGTAAAACCGGAAATTCAAGACATGCAAAAACGAAAACCCCAGCTCGAAACTGTCGTGTTCATCCCGTGTCCGATCATAGCTAAATATCGCGATTGGTAATATTTTGCGCCGGTATTTTTCATACAACCGGCTGAAGTAGATGAACATCCGCTCGTTGAATTTCTTTTGCTCGTATGCCTGTGGCTCAACATGTACCAGGATTAAGCCGGGTTCACCTTTGAGCCGGGTCTCCACCAATATGTCCACTTTGTGCTTCTCACCGATCGTTACGTCAGTGAAAATCTCCTGTTGGAGAAATTTTATGTGCATCAGGTCTATGGATCGGGCGGCTTCTGGGAAAAATAGTTCTATAAATTCAGCAAAAAACGTTTCCAGCAATTCTTTAAACAAGCGGTCGTGGTCGATCTGATTTGGGGTCATCGGGTCGGCTCCTTTTTTTCTTCTGATAACAGTTTACCTTATGGTCAATACGGTTTCAAGGGATTTACAGTACCACTGCTCGAGGAAGTTCCAAAAAGCCCAATTAGATGAAGACGAATTGTTATATCCATAAAAAAGAATGCGATTCTTTCAATTTAGCTCTATTTTTATGTTAGGGTGCCATGACTATGCTTGCGTTTATAAACAAAGTAACTTTAGAGAGGGGTGGGTATGGAAAAAAAAGTCAAGAAGTAATAATATTAGTGGGATAGTGGGTTATAGCAGCGGTGGCATGATAAAAAATTGTAGTTTTAATGGCACTATAAAAATAAAGTTGTTTTCGTGATAGCGAGTAGATCTTAAAAAAAAAATTGAAGCAATATTCAAGCCCTTTGTTAACCTCCATGTATTAAACATCTTGCATAGTTATTTTTAGCGTGTTATACTAATTTTGCTAAGACAACCATTATTTCATAACTGAAAAGAGAGTTGGCTAAAAGCCGTATCGGCAAATAGCCATCGTTGCATTTTTTGCTTTATAAGGAAGGGATATCGGAAATATTACAAGCATGTTTGATAAGTAATGTTCCCGTATTCTACAAATTAAGAGGGCCGGATAAAAAACGGTCAATGAGGGTGGTACCACGAAAAGCCCGTGGCTTTCGTCCATTGGAGCGAAAGTTATAGGCTTTTTTATTTTAAAAAGGAAACAGGAAAAAATTTATTATCCTTGAAAGTATCTATTCAGTGAAACTAAACTGTTGTATTGCCCGTAAGCTAACGACTTGCGTAGCCGGCAACAGCACCCGCGTAGTGAGGGTATACGGGTGGTGGCTCAAAACCAGCGGCTCAGGTGATGGCGGCGCGAAGCACCGAAGTGAACGGGGGGTAAAACAACAGTGAGTTTTCTGAAGATTAATTTTATTAAAAATACGGTAGTACGGAGGAGGTTTCCAATGAAAAAGGTTCGCTGTGTGATCATGAGGGGTGGAACGAGTAAGGGCGTGTTTTTTCACGAAAACGACCTGCCCCGGGACATCGAAGAAAGAATGAGGGTCATTTTGAAAGTGATGGGTAGCCCCGATAAAAGGCAAATTGACGGACTTGGCGGCGCGGATATACTCACAAGCAAGGTTGCCATTATTGGCCCTCCCAGCAATGAAGATGCTGATGTTGACTATATTTTTGGCCAGGTAGGCATCAACGAACCGCTAATTGACTGGGGGTTTGTGTGTGGAAACTTATCCGCCGCAGTAGGCCCGTTTGCCGTGCAAGAGGGATTGGTAAAAGCACAGGAGCAGCGAACAATTGTAAAAGTCTTTTGTCCCAATGTAGGCAAGTACCTTACTGTCGAATTTCCAACAATAGATGGCAGGACGGTAGATGACGGGGATTATGCGATTGACGGCGTACCGGGTACCGGCGCCAAGATCGCCCTGGACTATTCTGATACGGCGGGGTTGCTGACGGGCAGCCTTTTGCCGACAGGGAACCGGAAAGACGTCCTCAAAGTCGATAACATAGGGGATATTGAGGCCTCAATTATAGATGTCTCCATGCTTGTTGCTTTTGTAAGGGCCAGAGATTTGGGACTAAAGGGGCCGGAATCGGCAAATGAGCTGGATGCAAACAGAGAATTAATTAACACCCTGGAACAAATCCGGGTCGCTGCGGCCCGGTTGGTCAACCTTGATGAAAAGTATTACTATATGCCGGTAGTTGCCATGGTTCAAGAGCCTGTGCCATGGAAGAACAACATGACCGGGGAAATAATGAATCCTGAACACGTTACTATTTTATCCAAAGCATATGGCGCAAGGATGATTCATAAGGCTTACCCGGGAACCGGCTGCGTTACCACCGGGGTAGCCGCTAAAATGAAGGGATCGATTGTGAACGAATTCGTCCCGCCTGGTGTTGAAGGTAATGGAACGGTTACTATTGGTCACTTTTCGGGACTTATTTCAGTGGATATAAAATGTCAGGAAAAGGATTCGGAATTTCTAATTGAGAAGGCAGTGATGCACAGGACGGCGCGAAGGATTATGGAAGGATACGTGTACGTATAACAGATAAGGGGTTTTAAAACTTTAGATGAAGACTAAAAGGGTAGGAGAATTTTTATGACTATTGTAGAAAAAATACTGGCTGCACACGCGGGCAAGCAATCAGTAACGAGCGGGGAGTTTATAAACGTTAAAGTTGACCTTGTTATGGCAAGCGACCTGACTGCTCACATTTCAATTAATCAGTTGCAAGCGCTTGGTATTCGAAAGTTATTTGACCCAAGCAAAATAGTGTTTGTGATGGACCACTTTACACCCAACAAAGATGTCGCTGCTGCCATGGAAATCAAAAAAATGCGGGAATTCGCCAGGGAACTGGGGGTAAATTTTATCGAGGCTGGTGACATTGGGATTGAGCACGTCTACCTGCCGGAGAAGGGCCTAGTTCTTCCCGGGGAGGTTGTGGTGGGGGGAGATTCACATACCTGTACCTACGGGGCACTTGGCGCCTTTTCTACAGGTATGGGATCGACTGATATAGCTGTTGCCATGGCTACAGGGGAAATCTGGATGAAGGTTCCCCCGACGATAAAGTATATGTTTAACGGTAAAACCGGTAAATGGGTTACCGGAAAAGATCTCATTCTCTACACTATTGGACAAATCGGCGTCGACGGGGCACTATATTCAGCCATGGAGTTCACTGGTGAAGCCATCAGAGATATGTCCATGGACGGGCGTTTTACAATGGCCAACATGGCTATCGAAGCCGGAGCAAAAACCGGCATCTTTGAGGTAGATGAGAAAACCCTTGCTTATGCACAGGAGAGGGCTAACCGTCCGTTTACAGTTTGCAAAAATGATGACTCGGACGAATATGCGCAGGTGATTGAATACAACGCGGAAGAAATCGAACCGCAGGTTGCCTTGCCTCATTCGCCAAGTAACGTTGTGCCGGTAGAAAAAGCCGGGGATATAGAAGTTGACCAGGTAGTAATCGGAAGCTGCACCAATGGCAGGCTGGAGGATCTTTACTATGCTCACTTAGTAATGCAGGGCAGGAAGGTCTCTAAAAATGTACGGTGCATTGTTATTCCCGGTTCTCAAAAGGTTTACCTGGACGCGCTCCGCGCCGGTTACATAGAAACTTTTGTGATGGCCGGTGCTCTTGTCAGCCCCCCCACCTGTGGCCCATGCGTAGGAGGACACATGGGAATTCTGGCGGCAGGGGAACGCTGTGCTTCTACAACAAACCGGAATTTTCAGGGCCGTATGGGCGACCCCCGCTCCGAAATATACCTTGTAAACCCGGCAGTTGCTGCTGCCAGTGCTATAACCGGGAAAATCACTAATCCCAAAGAGGTGATGGGCAATGCTTAAAGGCAGAGTATGTAAATTCGGGGCTAATATTGATACGGATGCAATAATTCCGGCCCGTTATGCAAATTTATCTGATGCGGTGGAATTAGGAAAGCACTGCATGGAAAACATCGAACCGGGTTTTTCAGGCCGGGTCAAGCCGGGCGACATATTGGTGGCGGAGAGCAACTTTGGGTGCGGTTCCTCCCGCGAAATTGCTCCAATGGCAATCATGGGGGCAGGTATTTCGTGCGTAATTGCAAGGAGTTTTGCCCGGATATTTTTTCGAAATGCCATAAATATTGGACTTCCATTACTTGACTGCCCCGAAGCGATAGATAAAACAAAAGAGGGGGATTACCTCGAGGTCGATCTCTCTTCGGGGCTGATTAAAAATGTTACCGCTGGTTTGCTCTTTAAGGCTGTTCCTTTCCCGTCTTTTATCAGGGACTTGATCAGCGCGGGCGGACTCTTAGAATATACCTTAAAAAAAGATCGGGGAGAATAATTATGAGAAAAACAAGTCTATTGAAAAAACTTATTCAGGACGATGAGATCCTCGTCATGCCGGTGGCCCATGATGCAACTGCCGCCAAGCTTATTGAACTTACCGGGTTTAAGGCCGTTTCCCTCGGTGGCTACCCGACGACAGCAACGCTGCTTGGAAAACCCGACCTTTCCCTGGCCACACTTACCGAAATGTGTACGCATGCGAAAAACATTGCAGGAGCCGTAGACATTCCCCTTTTTGCGGACGGTGATACCGGCCACGGCGGTATCATAAATGTGATGAGGACGGTTAGTGAGTTTGAAAGAGCCGGAGCCGCCGGGATGTTCATAGAGGATCAGCTGTTTCCTAAGCGTTGTGGCCACATGGAGGGCAAAGAGGTAATTGAAACCAGTGAAATGATTGCTAAAATAAAGGCAGCTGTCGACGCCCGGGTGGATCCTGATTTCGTCATCGCGGCCCGAACCGACGCACTGGCAGTGACAGGTATTGAAGATGCCATAGAGCGGGCCAACAGGTACAGGGAGGCAGGGGCGGATCTAATCTATGTAGAAGCCCCGACAACAAAAGAAGAGATGATCAGGATTAACCGCGAAGTGAATGCGCCTACTCTGGCCGTACAGATCGAAGGGGGTAAAACGCCTCTTTTACCTACAAATGAGCTTCAGGAGATAGGTTATAATGCGGTAGCCTATCCTCTTTCCACACTCTATGCGGCTGCTTTCGCAGTAAGAAACGTCCTGGAAGAACTCATGCACAAGGGAACCACAAGTGGATGCATGGATAAAATGATTCATTTTAATGAGTTTAACCAGCTTATGGAGTTGGCTTCTCTAAGGGAAAAGGAAAGCTCATATTCCAAAATATAGCCTGACTGAGTATAATTTCACAAAATATATATTTAAGGCATTCCGTTTGGCGGAGTGCCTTAAATGTTCGCCCGGAACCGGTCCTCATATTCACACTTGTCCGCCACATAATAAATACAATGCTGCCTATAAAATATTTTTTGTAGCCCGGCATTTTCTCACCTATTAACAATAGCGTTATAGCCTACATCAATAAATAAACACAATTAACCTATAATTAATGACAATTTCAACTGAGGCAGGACTTCGATTTAATAATAATTATCTCGTCAAGTCCTTACTTGCCTTTACCGCTTAACTCTGATTTTTGCTATTAGCAAGAATATAAGCGGAAAGCCAAATTCAAAAGTAAAAAGAACATAAAAAGGCCAAACATTGGTCAGGAATGCACCCAGTTCAAGAGTATTTGATGAGATTGCCATAGAAAGGGCTATCACCAAAAGCAGACCTATAATTATAGCTACCGTCTTAACGAACCGCTCGGTTCGATTTAAAAACCTGTACTGATGCATATTGGACATTATATAATTACCCCATTAAATCCCTTTCATTATAATTCTATGTATATTTGTATATCCCTGTCGCAAGAAGGGTGCCAGCCAGTTATTTCACTAAGATAGATCAGGCCAACTGATAAAGGTGTTTAATCTTCAACTATTGCTGCTGCTATGGCCGCTCCAACCCCTGAGCCATCTTTGGTAAGTTTTGTTTCGATAAGATCAGACTTACCTTTGAAAATGTTTTTAAATGTGATGTTTAACTTGCTTGCATACCCGGGCATTAATTCATACAGGGAACCGTCTATGGCTATGGTGTGGCGTTTCTCAAGGCTTGGATCAATATGCTTTAATACACCGGTGAATGTTGCTGTCACAAGTTGTATGGAACGGATAATTACGATAGATGCAATGGTGCGCAAGGTTATCCGCTCTTCTAATAGAGAATGGGGGATTCGGCAAATTGTTTTTAGCCATTGCGAGACGTCAGTTAAATCAGGGCTTTCGTCCGTGAGTAACCTAGTAATATCTTCTGACTTTATTTTATATGGCGTAAAAAATATTTCCGGTCGGCCGGATACGAATAGTAATTTTTTGTTGATGAAGTCCTGGATAATTATTCTGGTTAATTCACCTATATATTGGCCGCCTACCATTTTTTCCAGGCGCTGCTCCCCGGGTATTTGGCTTTGCCTGTCCAATTGCAGGTCATATTTAGTGGCCGGAAGCTCATTAAAATTACCCGATTCCATATTAATAATCATAGGTTTACCTGTAATTGGAGAACTGGGCTCGATATAACATGTGTTATGGCCGGTGCCGCATATAGACCCTATATCCGCATACCGGTCAATATAGGACGATGTTAGTAAAGTACCCACTGTATCGTTGATAATGGCCCTTGGAATAACCTGTATTAAATTTTTGCAGACCAGTGCCTTTTGCAGCATCTCTGAAACGTTATGGCCTTCCACGCCCGATGTTTGAATTTCCTTAGTCCATTTTATCAATATAGCCTGATTAACACCTGTTTGCTGGCTGGGGAAAGAAAAGGTAAAGCCGAGGGGGTAAATTTGGCCGGGTTCCAATAGGGATTCTATTTGCCCGGCAATAAATTGAAACAAATCGGTACCGGTAGCCTCCCGGGAAGTAAAGTCGTAGCCTTTTCCCCGGTCCTGTAAAGGAAACGACCGCCGCTTGAGGATCCGGTATTCCCCGTTTCCTTTAATTCCAACCGTTAATATGCGCACATTAGTGCCGCCAAAATCTATGGCCAGGTAAATACCCTTTTCCCGGCCTGTAGGCTTTGTCAAAAAGGAAGGCAGCATTTTTAATGAACTGCCCTTTCCCGTAAGTCCATCTGTCATGGCTTGTTGAAAACTGTTGGCGATCTCCAAAATCTGCGGTTCGGAGAAAACAAAACCAGCTCTCAGCATTCTTACCTTATTTACTAATTCATGCATTTTCTACACCCCCTGGTGTCCTGGCTTTCCTGATTATGACAAAATATATAGCAGTAAATCCGGAAGGCTGACTAACCTTCCGGATTTATTATATTTGGAATGCACTTTGATGTTAAGATGCTGTTTTACTTCAGTGAAATTATAAACTTTTGATGAGTGTGCAATATTGTTATTCTAACAGTTATATTGTCTTTATAAATTGCCTTACGTTATCTAACATTTGTTTGCGTTCTTCGTTTGAAACCATAGGTACGGCATAATAGTTTATATATTTAACGTCAGCAAAGCCACAGAAAGCAAAAATGCCATTAACGAAGGATGTATTGATGGCTTGCATCATGCCGCTTTGGTTAGCCGTATTTTCGTCTGCGCCCGAGGTGGTGATGATCGCGGCTCGCTTACCCGGAAGCAGGCCGCGCGGGCCGTTGTCGGTATACTCATAGGCAAAGCCCTGGCTCATCACACGGTCAATATAGCCCTTTAACATGGCGGGTACGGAGAACCACCAAATAGGACTAATTAGCACCAGTATATCGGCCCAGGCTACGTCGGCCTGCTCTCCGGCAATATCCTCCGGTTTTTGATTGGCCAAGAACTGCTGGAAATCCGATGCACTTAGTACCGGGTTCCAGTTCATGGCATATAAATCTTTGACTTTTATTTCTGCCGCCCTTTGTTCCAGCTCTTGTTTAACTACATCGAGAATGGCAGCGTTAAAACTTTTAGGATTGGGATGACAAAAAATTACCAGTGCTTTCAATGATATCAACTCTCCTTATGTTTATATGCTAAGTATACTAGTAGAAGTAACTGCTGTTAGTCTGGTTGTTTATCGGATAGTAAAACACCCCCCACGCCCACGTTATCGCGTTCCCGTTCCTCAATCAGTACAATTATGGACTGTTCCGGCAGTTTAATTATTTCACTGGCAGTTTTGGTAATGGATTTTACCAGTTTAGCCTTTTGTTCCTTGGTTAACTTAGGCCCGTCCACGGTAATTACAGGCATGGAAAATCACTCCTTTACTATATTTTTGTAATTATAGTTTATCTTAATGCCAGTTTGCTATACATTATTGCAATTCAAGTACTTTTGTTTCAAAAAGATAAGCGATACGATCTTTACTACTCTATTACTCCAAATATCTCCATGATATAATATCGATTAGAAAGCTCATCCCAAACTTCGATTGGGGGCAACCTCATTCAAAAATCCCGCAACCTTCTCTAAATACAAATCCCCCGTGACTTCATAAGATTTGCAGTGCTTCGCCCCCGGCACCCTCTACAAACGGGCTTGGGGATAGGCCTTTTGTAGCAACTCACTGTTTTCAATGGAAATATCGGTATCCTCCTTTCCGTGTTTTTGCCCTGGATTGGCTAATCGCCTGTTCTGCTCTTGTTTCCATATACGTAATCCTGTATGGTTTATGAAATTTTACATTTTTAAAGCTATTCTATTATGGAGATTAAGAATGCAAGTCAATTAAGTGATGATCTTGTTACTCACTTGATAAAGGTGGCTGATGACTAATCCTTGTCCGCCCCGTAACGGCGGCAACTATAACATACTGCATTTTCCCCGTCTTTTTACTTGTCAATCTAACATGTCCGCCTACCACCGGCTTACCCTTGCCGGAGAATCTAATGTAATCAAGTGGAAAATTGGAATATGCCAGATCTATTCCTTCAGGTAATTGCACTATTTCGGAATTGCCATTGGCTGACGGAGCAACAATTCTATATTTATCATCTGCTAAATACAGCCTGATATAAAAACTGTCGGAATCCTTCACCAGTGCTTCCTGCGCCACTGAACGGATATGCCGTTGTAACTGCAGACATTCGGCTTGCAGTTGATAATTTGCCATATAGTTATTCATGGCCGGGACAGCAATGGTCATTATTATACCTATAATCAGGATAACGACAGCTAGTTCGATTATAGAATATGCCTGGTTTCCAAAGATAGTGCTTCGGATGCAATTCATATCAATGCATTCCTTTTAACTGGTTTAAAGATCAAGTATTCTGCAAACTTTTTATGCTGTTTGGAGAAACTGCTGCAAATTTATGTAATATTGTTGAAAAACTTTTCTATATTGGCAGGATTTTTTTGATTAATTGTATAAATTTTATCATATTGGCAAAATTAGTGGGCAAAAAATTTTAGGTATTCTCACGCGGTTTGTGGTAGCTACCGGATCATGAGTATGGTTAATCCGTTATCCGTTATCATGGAGGTGATGCTTTTGCTTACTGAACAGCGGGGATTTATCATCTTAGAGGTGCTAAGCTCTGTATTAATATTGAGCATTTGCGCTGTTGTCATATTATTTGCTGTTACCACTTCGACAAAGCAGTTGGCGGTATCCATGCAGCGGCTTAAAGCAATGGAAATTGCCCATGGAAAGTTAGAAGAAACAATGGGTGTGGAATTTGATGCCATTACATCGATACCTAAAACGAATTATCCGGCTTCGTATGGTGAATATCATTATGCTGTGGACATAGAAAACGATGTTGAATGCAGTGAATTTTTAAAAAAAATCTGTGTTACGGTATATTTTACTGAACCGCTATCCGGCCTTGAGAAATCTGTAACTATTGCCGCTGCCAGAGCCAAAAGGTGATCCATGATGTTTAAGGTGTCCAATAATAATGGTTTCACTTTGGTTGGTTTGTTGGTGGCTGTGTCTTTAATTGTTATTGTACTGAGTGCTGCTAACTCGTTATTTGCTTTTACTGTAAGAACATACTATTTGAACCTGAACAGGTTGGAGGTGCAGGAAAATTTACGCATTGGGATAAACAGAGTTTCCCGGGAGGTTCGCCAGGCGGCTGAAATCACATCTATTAATAGTAATGAGGGTGGCCGGCTTACTTTTAAGGATGTAAATGATAATGTAATATCTTACCGGATTAGTAAAAGCAGTGATTATGAGAAAGCACATCAATTAATACGTTCCATAAACGGGTACGGTCATAATCCGGTAGCCAGGTATGTTACAAGAATAGATGTGGAACCTTTTGATGCAAGAGGTGACGTTAGAATAATTCACCTGAAACTAACCGGGGAAAAGGGCGCAACCGGGACATTGGACGTAGGAACGACTGTTATGCTTAGAAACTAGTACCGGGGGATAAGGCTATGAAAAAGATTCCGGGCGGGGAAGAGGGACAAACTTTATTTTTGGTGTTGGTGATTACCACCGTACTCTTATTATTAACCTCTGTTTTAGGGCCTATGACTTTGAGTAGTTACAAGAATGTAGTAAGGGAGGAAGAATATATCAAGGCCCATTGTGCAGCCGATGCCGGTATTGAAAAAACTATTGCTGCAATTAAAGGGAACCCCGGTTGGTTGGAAAACTTGCCTGATAATAGTGGTGTATTTACCGATGTTTTCCCGGAATCGCCATTAAGTGATGGTGTTTCATATGCAGTCGGGGCTATTAAACAAAGGCAAAATATTGGCAACTCTTTGTTAATCAGTTCCCTGGGACAATGTAAAAGCGATGCCGGTGAATTGCTGACCAAAAAAACATTACGGTGCAGGGCTGCGGTATATGGTGCGAAAGATTATTTAAAGGGGCTTACCATACTATCTGCTCAACCGGCAACCTTTGAGATGCATGATATAACAGTGGACGGCAGTATGATCTTAAATGGCGGTATTGACTTACCGGATACGGTGTTGATCAGTGGTGATATTTATGCCGGCGGTAAGGTGACGGGTGATTGCGGTGGTCAAATATACAGCTATTACGAATACACACCATCTTTCCCGGAGCTGGATGAGAATTATTACTTACATAAAGCAACTGAGTGCGGTCATGTTTTTTATGGTGATGTGGAATTCAGCGATCCTTTATTAACTACGGGTGAAACACGCGGGATGTTTTACGATATAGCAAATTGTGACGGTTTTTATTATGTGGACGGTGATGTTGATATTTCCGGCAGTTACCAGGGAAGGGCACTGATCTTTTCCACAGGCGATATTCGTGTAGTGGGAAATTTGCACACCGGGGGTAGCGGGGAAGAAGGTACCGCTGATACCGGTATAAACGGTGGAAGCTTAACTTTAGTTGCCCTTGGGGACGTGGAAATCCATAATTTTTTTGTCTATGCCAACATTATAGCCAGTGGCTCTTTATATGCCCTGGATAGTGCATTACTTCACGGTGCGGCCTGTGTTGGCGGCCTGGTCTATGAATGCGATGCTGAGGGGGAGGGTTTTTTTGAAATATGCCATGTTTGCGGTCCTGAACCGGTGGACGGTGCTTTAATAGTTCAAGTTGAAACCAAATTGTGGGAGGAGTCACGGGCTGTTTTTTAATTGTATAGCGTATTAATATTGAATAATTGAATAATAAATCCGGAAAGCTTGATGAACCCTCCGGATTTATTATTTGGTGCCAGGTGTTGAAAGTTGAAGTTGAACGATTACAGGGGAAATGGGTAATGTCTTTAGAGTGTGGCCAATTAGTAATTTTAGCTATAGTACTATTAAAAATTATTTAAATGGTTTCTTTGAGCTTTCGTTTTAAAATCTTACCAGTGGGGCCTTTGGGCAGCTCTTCCATAAATTCAATATTTCGCGGCACCTTATAGTTGGCTATCATCTGCTTGCAAAAGTCTATCAGTTCCTGGTCCGTCATTTCTTCATTGTCCTTTAAACGGATGAAAGCCTTCGGAACTTCGCCGCGAACAGGGTCTTTCACTCCCAATACAGCTGCTTCCATGACCTTGGGGTGCTGGTAAATGACTTCTTCCACTTCCCTGGGGTAGACGTTGTAACCACCGCATACGATCATATCCTTTTTGCGATCCACGATATATAAATAACCGTCTTCATCAAATTTGCCCAGGTCGCCGGTATGGTACCATCCCTCGTCAAATGCTTCCCTGGTGGCTTCCGGCATCTCCCAGTAGCCTTTAAATACGCCGGGTGTTTTAACTAGAATTTCACCCACTTCTCCTGCCGGCAATTCGCTCCCTGAATTGTCTACTACTTTGGCCCGGTTTCCGCGGCCTACGGGGCCAACCGAACCTACCCTGCCATGACCTACCCTGCCATATGTTACAGTGGAACTGGTTTCGGTTGCACCGTAAGTTTCACTGAATTCGACACCGAAGGTTGCCTTTATCTTGTTAATGTGTTCCACAGGCATGGATGCCGCGGCGGACACGGCTAACCGCCAGGCGCTTAAATCGTATTTGTTGCTGTCGAATTGGTCAAGCATAAAGATATACATGGTTGGGACACCGGCAAAGTGGGTAACTTGATAGCGGGATAGCAATTCTAAAGTTTTCTCCGCGTTAAAGCTGCGCATTGTAACAACCCCCGCCCCTGCGTGAAAGGGCCCCAGTACGCTTTGGACGAAAAATATATGGCAGTAGGGGGTGGCCGTCATATAAAGGTCCTGGTCGTTTATTTGTACCATTTTCGAGTTCACGGCAGCGATGGAAATAAAATTGCCATGGCTGAGCATAGCCCCTTTGGGCTGTCCTGTGGTGCCGGAGGTATACATTAACGTTGCCAGGTCATCGGAACTGCAGTCGACAGTCTCAAAATCTTCAGGGCATTCTAAAATTATTGAATAAAAGTCAACAGCGCCCTCTACCGGTTTTCCCACGGTAATGATTTTTTCCAGGTGCGGAGTCTGGGCGTTTACTTTTATTAAATTCTGGTCGATTTCATCACCGGAACCGACTAAAACTTTGGCCCTGGAATTGTTGAGGATATAAGTTATTTCAGCCGTCTTAAAAAGAATATTAAATGGTGTGGCTACGGCGCCTATTTTGGCCACCGCAAAGTAGGTGAATAAAAACTCCGGGGAGTTCGGCAGATATATTGCCACTCTGTCCCCTTTATTTACACCAATTTCTACCAGAGCATTGCCTAATTGGTTGATAATTTTGTCAAACTCTGACCAGGTATATTCCCTGCCGTCGTCCCCGCATATAATCGCCTTGTAATTAGGATTAAAAGAAGCATTGTTGGTAATTAAATCTGAAACATTCATTTTTGACCTCCATTATTAAAGCATGTCTTCTGTTCAAGACCATTTAACTTAACATGTCTGTCTTTGCCCAGTACGAGGTCCATTTACTAAGCTTTTCTTAATCCGCCCGTAACATTCTCTTTAAAATCTTGCCAGTGGGGCTTTTAGGCAATTCTTCCACAAATTCTATGTTGCGGGGGACTTTGTAGGATGCTAACCTAGCTTTGAGAAAGTCTATCATTTCCTGGTCCACCATCTCCGCACCTTCTTTTAAGCGGATATAGGCCTTCGGGACTTCACCTCGAACAGAGTCCTTTATCCCCAACACTGCTGTTTCCATAACTTTGGGGTGCTGGTAAATAGCCTCTTCCACTTCCCGTGGGTAAACATTATAGCCGCCGCACACAATCATGTCCTTTTTACGATCTACAATATAAAAGTATCCGTCCTCATCGTATTTGCCCAGGTCACCGCTGCGGTACCATTCACCGTCAAATGCCTCCCTGGTCATATCGGGCATTTCCCAGTAGCCTTTGAAAACACCAGGGCCTTTAACCAGTATTTCACCCACCTCTTCCACCGGCAGCTCATTGCCTGCATCGTCCACTATTTTAATCTCGGTGCCGCGGGCAACCGGCCCAACTGCGCCTACCTTGCCGTGCCCGAGCCTATTATAGGTTATGGTGGAACTGGTTTCCGTGATGCCATAGGTTTCGCATAAGCTTACGCCGAATGTTTGCTCAATTTGCTCGATATATTCAACCGGCATTGAAGCACCTGCGGCGTGGGCGAAACGCCAGGAGGATAAATCCCGTTTATTTTTATCGTATTCCTGCAGCATGAATAGATACATTGTGGGCACACCGGCAAAGTGAGTGGCCTTATAACGAGATAATAAGTCCAGAGCTAATTCAGGATTAAAGCGCTGCATGGTGGTAACACCAGCACCGGCGTAAAAAGGGCCGAGCACGGCCAGAACAAAAAACACGTGGCAGTAGGGGGCCGCCGTCACAAACAGGTCCTGGTCATTGATATGCAGCACTGCTGCGCTGACCTCAGCGATGGACATTAAGTTGCCATGGCTGAGCATGGCTCCTTTAGGCTTTCCGGTGGTGCCTGATGTGTAGAGCAGGGCTGCAATGTCCTTAGAACTGCACTTTTGCATATCTAAGTTTTCTGAAGCCTCAGAAATTAGAGAGTATAGGTCAACGGCACCCTGCACCGGTTTACCAACCGTAATGATCTTTTCCAGGTGCGGGAACTGGTCAATTGCTGCCATTAAATTTTCTTCGATCTCAGCAGACGCACCAACTAAAACTTTGGCCCTGGAATTGTTGAGGATATAAGAGATTTCATTAGTCTTAAAGAGGATATTAAATGGCGATGCTATGGCACCTATTTTGGTCACCGCAAAATAAGTGAATAAAAACTCCGGAGAGTTAGGCAAATAAATTGCCACCCGGTCTCCTTTTCCTACACCTATATTAATCAGTGCATTGCCTAACTGGTTGATAATTTTGTCAAACTGGGACCAGGTATATTCCCTGCCGTCGTCTCCGCAAATTATTGCTTTGTAATCAGGATTATAAGATACGTTATCGGTAATTAAATTAGTAATATTCATTATAACCTCCGGATGAAAATCTAATGTTTATTAACTAATTTCCCAAGTGTGCAGCAGTTGCTTTAATTTCTTCACTGCGCTCTTCAGCACGGGTTTTTAATAACCACTCATCGATATCTGTAAAGAATTTCTTTCTAGTGCTTTCTGAAACAGGAGTGGTTACCAAGCTGACAGTGACGTACAGGATCATATTTATTACCAGGGGTACTACAATTGGGTGAAAGCCCATCAATAGCGGTTTATAGAAAAAGTTGCCGACTATCAACAGTACGACACCGGCGAGAGTACCGACTGCTGCGCCCGATTTTGTTCCCCGGGCCCAGAAGATACCTCCCAGTAAGGCAGGCAGCCATTGAGCAAAACCCGGTGATGCGATATTACTGAGCATTAAGCCCAGTTCAGCCGGCCTGCCGATGGCCAGTAACAGGCTGCCGGCAACAGCGACAACCATCCCGATGCGGGTCCAGGAGATTAATTGACTGTCTTTTACGGAGTTTTTACCAGCATGTACAATGTCCCTGGACGCAAATATCCCGGCCACCATGAGCTGGGTGGCTGACGTTGACAGGGCAGCTGCTACTACAGCCAGTACGGTCAATGCCGAAGCCCAGGCTGGGAGATAACTTGAGATTGCTAATTGCACCACAGCGTCGGCTGCCGTTCCTTCCAGGCCGGGTACCAGCAGTGGGGTTATAATAGCTCCCCAAACCCATGCCACGCCGCAGAATATAAGCGAGAAACCAAGCATGCCGTAGGTCATTTTGCGCATTACATCGACAGATTTAGCTTGCATTGTGCCCATGATTACATGAGGCCAGGCAAAAACCGTTGCGCCTGCTATAGCCAGGCCGATTAAATTTTTAGGATCCCACATGCCCAGGGGTCCGGGCACGCTTAACTGTCCCGGTCTCATCTCCGTCGCTTTGGCCGCTGCTTCACTGAGGCTTGAAATACCAGCATTTGATGCAACCCAGAAGATAAAACCAATAAAACAAACGCTGAAGACTGTACCAAGGAGCACATTTACCCATGCCACCGCGCGGGTGCCGCCAATTACAACGATAAGAATCATAAGGACTGACATATATACGGCACCTACCCAAAACGGCACTCCGGTTGCAGCTGCCAATCCAACTCCAACGCCGATGGACTGAATGCCAAGGTAGGGGAATAGGAATGCGAACATGCAAAGGGCAAGCATTACTTGCAGGGTTTTTGATTCATAACGTTCACCCAGATACTGTACTGGTGAAAACAAACCGTACATTTTGCCGGCGGCCCAGAGCCTGGGGCCGAGGAAAATATATAAAAAAGCGTGCGGGAAAAAGGCAAAAAAGATCAGGAAGCCGGGACCGGAGTTATACACCGTACCGGGAAAACCATAAAAACTCCAGGTGCTTGAAATGGCAAAATAAACATAGAAGAATAAAACAAAAGCACCAATACTGCGCCCGGCCATCATGTAATCTGCTGCCGACTTTGATGATAACCTATAGCCATAAGCGCTGATTAATACAAGACAAACTCCAAGGATAAAGATTGCTATGAGCATATCCAATCCTCCTTCTTTTTAATGAATTTTGCTGAATATAGTTTTTTTAGCGGTACGGCCAGTATTTAGTTGTATAAATGTATATAGCCGCTAACCAGAAAATAGTTTGTATATTCCAGAGGATTACCACCAGTGGTATCCATCCAAGAAAAAGATAGGTGTTGTTCTGTACTATGAATGGAACGACAAATATCCACCAGATCAAACTCAGGGTAAGAATGAAAATTAAAATCCGCCCAGGACCGTGTCCGAAAGCTTCCCGCACGAATAATCAACTCCTTTCAAAAAGTTTCTTTGCTTGTATTCTGTTAATTGTCAACTTTGAATTGTTTTTTTTATTCAAGCATCTATGGCATCACCTCCTGATCCAATCTTTGCAATTTTCATTAAATTTCAACTAATTGCAATAATTGTGCCGAAACATATCTTTTTGAAAGTTCGGAATTTTATTTTAATGAAATAACTTTAAAGACAAGCCGTAAAATTCGACGTATAATTTAAAGGCCATATGTCAATATCAAAAAAAATGCTGTTATATGTGTAAGAAATACATGCAGTGTAAGATAAAAAGACAAACTTTATTTATTAAATCAACATTGGTATATACTTTATTGGGTTTCCGATCGTTTGAGGATTGCGTTATCCATCCAGAAAATAAAATTTCACCCCTTTGCCGGTGCCTCGCCGGCGGCATGGATGTCTAAATATAAACAAAGATAAACGCTGTCTGATGATGCTATAGAATGGTATAATAAAAATAATGTTTTGGAAGTAAAATATAGGCAGCATATTAACTGTAGTATTGGAAGATTATTTATTGTGGTTATTTATGGTTATTTTTTGACACTTACCTTAAATAGAACTGGATGGTGAATTATGTGTTGGATAAGGATACTTTAAAGGATGTCATTGCTGCCGCACTGGCCAATGGCGGGGATTTTGCCGATGTTTACGTGGAGTATAAAAATTTAACCGGTATCGGTTGCGAGGGCGGCAAGATAGAGCGTATTCACTCGGGCGTGGAGTCCGGGGCGGGGATCAGGGTTTTATCTGGTGAGCACACATCCTATGCTTATACCAATGATTTAAGCCGTGAAGGCTTGCTGGAGGCGGCCCGCATTGTCAGCCATGCCGTGGCGGGGCAGGGCAAAAAAGTGTCATTGGAGCTGCGGCGGGTGGAGTCGCCGGTTAATTTTGCCGTGCTGCAAAGGCCCGACCAGGTTACCACCGAGCAAAAGGTCAAAGCGGTAAAAGCAGCGGATGAGGCTGCCAGAGCTGTGGACCGGTCGAAAATCAAGCAGGTAATGGTGGGATATAGCGATGTGGTGCAGCGAGTGATTGTGGCCAATAGTGACGGTGATTATATAGAGGACGAACGGGTACGTACCCGGTTGATGGTGCATGCGGTGGCGTCGGAAGGTGCGGTAATTCAAACGGGATATGAAGCCGTGGGCAGCCACAGTGGTTTTGAGCTGCTGGAGCGCAACAAGCCGGAGGAAGTAGGTGCGGCAGCCGCCCGGCGGGCAGTGCAGATGCTGGCCGCGAAGCCGGCACCGGCCGGGAAAATGCCTGTTGTGCTGGCCGGGGAGGCGGGCGGCACTATGGTGCACGAGGCTTGCGGCCATGGGCTGGAGGCTGACCTGGTGCAAAAGGGCCTTTCCGTTTATGCCGGTAAAAAAGGTCAGCAGGTGGCGGCGGATTGTGTCACTGTGGTGGATGATGCTACTTTGCCGGATCGCTACGGCTCATACAGTTTTGATGATGAAGGTGTGCCCACACGTAAAGTGGTTTTGATAGAGAAAGGTATATTGAAGGATTTTTTGTATGACCGGCTTACCGCCAAACGCGACGGGGTGGAGCCCAACGGTCACGGCCGGCGGGAGTCTTACCAGCATAAGCCCATACCTCGTATGGGCAATACGTATATTGCCCCGGGCAAGGATAACCCGCAAAAGATCATTAGTGATGCCGGTAACGGTTTGCTGGTGAAAAAAATGGGCGGTGGGCAGGTTAATACCACCACCGGGGATTTTGTTTTTGATGTGGCCGAGGGGTATCTTATCCAAAATGGCGCGGTTGGTCCCTTGGTACGCGGTGCCACGCTGACCGGCAACGGCCCCGAGGTGCTCCGTCTTATCGAGGCTGTGGGAGATGATTTAGGCTTTACCATCGGCACCTGCGGCAAGGATGGACAGGGAGTGCCGGTGAGTGACGCTCAGCCCACCATAAGGATCAAGGAATTGGTGGTTGGCGGCACCGGCCACGGGGAGTGAGCTAGAGCTGGTTAAAGTGATATTGCATATTTATCGCTGTAATCAACTGCTTTTATGCAGCTGTCCTTTGTAATATGCGGTCATAATTTATTTGACTTTGCTGAACTAAGCCCTGTTGCTTTGTTCCTACTCTTGCTTTTACTTTTGCTCTTGCTCTTGGAAGTGCTTTCCCGGGCAGGGCTGAACCAGGGATGATTTCATTGTTGTGGAGAGTGCAATGCATTATTCTGAGGCTGTAATATATATTGTAGTTTTTATTTTAGGTGCCTGCATCGGCAGCTTCCTTAATGTGTGCATATACCGGCTGCCCCGGGAACAATCGGTGGTTTACAAGCCGTCCCACTGTCCCGGCTGTGGCCGGAGGCTCGGGGTGCTAGATCTGGTACCTTTGCTTAGCTATGTGCTCCTTAAAGGACGCTGCCGGTATTGCAATAAAAAAATATCCTCCCGGTATCCCCTGGTGGAATTGATAACTGCTGTGTTTTTTGTGGCTGCTTACCGGTTTTGGGGTTGGCAGTGGCAAACCGTAGCTATGTGGGTATTCTTTGCTGTGCTGATCACTGCAACAGCGATCGATTATCAACATAAAATTATCCCGGATGAGATTATTATAGCGGGTTGTTTGCTGGGTTTACCGCTGGTGTTTTTATCCGGTTCAGGTAGACTAGTTGACGGGTTAATTGGTTTTTTTGCCGCCGGATTGTTCTTTCTAATTATTGCCATGGTATCAAAAGGAGGCATGGGCGGCGGGGATATTAAATTAAGTGCGCTTATGGGATTGTTTTTAGGCTGGCCCGATATTATAGTCGCGTTGTTCATCTCTTTTTTACTGGGCGGCATTTCGGGCGTAATACTGATGGTAATTGGCCGTAAAGGCAGAAAAGATGCCGTGCCTTTTGGCCCCTATCTGGCGCTTGGCGGAGTCGTGGCGGCTTTTTACGCCGGCCGGATAATTATGTTTTATTTGAGTATTTCCGGATTTTAGTATGACTTTATAGAACGGCTGTAATATAAATTTTAAATAATAAGCCGACAAACTGCGGTGAGTTTGTGCTGTAAAATTAAGTAAATTTTTTGCAGTGGCAGTAATGCCACTTTATATTTAATCGTGTCCAGATTCATGCTGGTTTGACGTCGGTTATCTGATAAAGTCAGGAAATCAGTTTAATTTACTGCAATATTTTTGAAACAGACGCAAAGTTTAAAGCAAAGCACCCTTAGTATTGGGCGCTTTGCTTTACTATTGTCAACTGTGGTGTTTGTTATAGTATTTCTTAGGGTTACTGGTTAACTACCTTGGTCATTAAACGGGCCAGTACTTGCCGTTCATTTTGGTCGGCAACCTGCCACAATTCTTTGATGGCCTGTTGTTCGGGGTTGGCCGGGGGTACGCTTTGGGCCAACAGGTCGCCCACCTGGTAGGCCAGGTTATTTATTTTATCCCGGCTTATACCAAGCTCATCGGCAAATTCCATGGCATTTTTTAAATAATTCTTCCAGGTTGGCCAATCGGTGTTTACATTTTGTTTAAAATTAAAATCCATTACTTAGCACCACCTTTTTAAGTTTATAACTCTATTATGTAAACAATTTTCTTTTTTTATTTTCACCCGCTCATATAAAAGATATGAGCCATGTTGAGTTAATTTTTAGAAATACAACCATTTTTATGTAGGTTGGGAAAGTATTTTTATACACAACTGCAAATAAAAAGGCATATGTTGTATCATAAGTGCATAGAATGCTTATTTGATATTATGCCGCCATTAATGCTTGGAATCTTACCCACGGGGTGTACTTCCATTAGGAGGTATTATTTAATGAAAATTGGCGATATTGTCACCAGGAAGGTTGCCGGGGAGGAGGCACAATTTTGCGTGATAGGTTTTTATACTGATCAGCAAACTAATCAAAGGGTGGCCATAGTGGCAATGCTTGATCCTAATTTTGTGGTTCAGGTTTCCGTCCAAGAGCTGGCACCGGTTACATTTAAAGACCTGATTGCTTTGACTGCCAATTCATTTTTTATGCATTAACTGCCATTACAGGCAGTTTTTTATTTTCCTCTCATTAACTTAGGCTTAAATTTAAAGGTTAGCGGTGGTTAGTTGCTGGAGGTTGGGGAAAATATGTATAAACTGGGCGGCTGGTTCTGTATTGTGTTTGGCATTTATGCGCCTTTATCCATGGAGTCGGTTCATAGTCACCGAAGCGTAGCTAGTGGTTGAAGGGCGAGATAATACAACGGAAACGTCCCCGTGTCATACTTTATTATTGGCACTTAAAGGAATAGTTTGTTTTTTATTGAATTATAATAACCTAACTGAAAGGAGCGAGTAGGCAATATGGATTCCAAATATAAAGAATATGCGGAAAATGCGGTACATAAGGCTATGCAGTCAGGTGCCGCCATGGCCGAGGCATATATCAGCAACAGTAAAGAGTTGGATATTGAAGTGCGCAACGGCACAGTGGAGACAATGAAATTGGCTGAAGACCGGGGTATGGGTATACGGGTGTTTCAAGACGGCAAAACCGGTTTTGCCTTTACCACTGATTTAGGAGATGTGGCTGTGGATGGGGCTGTAAGACAAGCTTTGGCCAACGCCCGCTTTGCCGAACCCGACCTGCACCGGCTGCTGCCCCAGCCGGCCCCCAGCTACCCGGATATGGATCTATATGACCCGGCCATCCGGGCTGCCGCTGTGGAAGAAAAGATTGATATGGCCCGTACTATGGAAAATGAAGCCCGGGCCGCTGATGCACGGGTCAGTATTATCGAAAGTTCCACTTACCAGGATGGCGAGGCCGAGGTGACCCTGGTGAACTCCCATGGTCTATCACTGCATTACGGTGGCGCTTATTGCGGTATGTACATCACCCTGGTGGCGGGCGAGGGAGAGGACAGCCAGACCGGGTTTGCCATGAATTTCAGCCTGCGCTATGCCGACCTTGACCCCGCGGCTTTAGGTAAGCAGGCGGCGGGCCGGGCGGTACGCATGCTGGGGGCCAGGCCCGGGGCGACCCGGCAGGCGGCAGTTGTTTTGGAGCCCTACGTGGCCACCGGTTTTTTAGGCCTGCTGGCGCCTGCCCTGTCCGCCGAGGCGGTGCAAAAGGGGCGCTCACTTTTTGCCGGCAAAGTAGGCCAGCAGGTAGCCTCGGAGCAAATCAATATTATAGATGACGGCACCCTGCCCGGCGGCATTGCCTCGGCACCCTTCGACGGTGAGGGTGTACCCACATCCAGGACGGTACTGGTTCAGAACGGAAAGCTGCAATGCTTTTTACATAACATATATACTGCTGCCAAGGACGGGGTGCTGTCCACAGGCAACGGTGTCCGCGGCTCTTTTAAAGGAACGCCCGAAGTGGGCACCACCAACTTTTTTATTGAGCCTGGTGATAAAACTGCTGAACAAATCATCGGCGATATATCCAGCGGGCTTTATGTAACCGAAGTAATGGGCCTGCACACCGCCAACCCCATATCGGGGGACTTTTCCCTGGGAGCCAGCGGCCTGTGGATTGAAAACGGCAAGCTCGCCTATCCGGTACGGGGTCTGGCCATCGCCGGCAACATCATGGAAATGCTGGGCCAGGTAGATGCCGTGGGCAGCGACCTGCAGTTCTTCGGAGGCCGTGGCGCCCCCACCATTAGAGTATCCCGCATGAGCATCAGCGGCGGGGGTCAGGCTTAAACTTTCTTAAAGAACTTGTTGAAAAGGCAGGCTTTGGTGCCAGCTAGGCCTGATAGGCTTTGGTGCCGGGTGTTGAAAGGTTGAAAATCTAAGATTTTCAACCTTTCAACACCCGGCACCAATCAAGGCGACGAAGGTTTTGCCCCGTTGCTCATCTTCCTGACCGGACTTATGCAATTGGTCCAGGACTATGCAATCAGGGTCATTTATGTTAAAATATTCCCATCTTTTTGAGGTGATATGGTGAAAATACTGATTATGAACGGCCCAAACCTCAACTTGCTGGGAAAAAGGGAACCTGGAGTGTATGGCACCGGGTCACTGGCGGAAATAAACGCTTCCCTGCAGCAGTTGGCCCAAACGCTGGGAGTTGGCATTGGTTTTATGCAGTCCAACCATGAGGGTGCGCTTATCGATGGATTGCATTCCGCCGGTGATGAGTACGATGCCGTCATTTTTAATCCGGGTGCCTTAACTCATTATAGTTACGCATTGCGGGATGCGGTGGCGGCCATTGATATACCGGTGGTAGAAGTGCATATTTCCAACATCCACGCCCGGGAGGAATTTCGTCGTCTTTCTGTAATTGCTCCTGTTGCAGCGGGGCAGATATCCGGTTTTGGGGTGCTTGGTTATCAACTGGCTTTGCAGGCCGCGATGGAACTGGCACGGGCTCACAAAGCGGGCAAGTCTCTTTGATTTTTATCATGCAATTGGTACTTTGTAAATAGCTAGGCCTCATTAGTGTTATAGTGAATTTATTGCTTTAACAAAATACCTTAACAATTACCTTAAACAAATTACCTTAACAAACTACCCGAATAAATTGCACCCAACATTGTAACAAGTGTACTTATAATTTATATTTTAACCGGACTGGTCTTTACCGGCCGGCGGAGGAGTAAAAATGCAAACGCGTGTAAACAAGGTTGCAGGGTTCCTTAAAGATTATGCCATGGACGCACTGCTGGTGATGCAGCCTGAAAACCGGTTTTACTTAAGCGGTTTCACCGGTGATGCAGGTGCGCTGCTGGTAACCGCCGGGCAATCCTATATCATAACTGACTTTCGGTTTATAGAACAGGCGCGGGAGCAAAGCCCACACCTGGAATTAATCAAAATGGAAACCACCCTGGCAGATGCGCTGGTGGACATGGCCGGCAGGTTAAATTTGCATGTCCTGGGCTTTGAGGCGGATTACATAAGTTATAAATTTTACGATACACTACATAAAAAGCTGGGCGAAGTGTCATTGCGCCCGGTGGAAGGTATTATAGAGCAATTACGGTTAATTAAGGATAAAAATGAATTGGAAACCATCCAGAGATCCATGGCTCTTTTAGACGAAGGATTTAAATATATTTGCAGCTTCATCAAGCCGGGCATCAGTGAAAGGGAGGTGGCGTTGGAACTGGAAATGTTTATGAGGTACCGGGGTGCCGAAAAAACCGCCTTTCCTTTTATTGTAGCCTCGGGTCCCCGGGCCGCGCTGCCGCATGGTGTAGCATCAGCTAAAACCATTAATACCGGTGATGTCGTGACCCTGGATTTTGGCGTGGTGGTGGATAACTATAATTCTGATATGACCAGAACGATATCCCTGGGATCGCCAAGCAATCAGATCAAACAAATATATAATATTGTGCTGGAGGCTCAGCTGGCCGGTCTGGTGGCGGTAAGAGCGGGTGTGGCGGCCAGCGCGGTAGACAAGGCGGCCCGGGAGGTCATTGCCTCCTACGGTTACGGTGAATATTTCGGCCACAGCACCGGGCACGGTGTGGGCCTGGCGGTGCATGAGGGGCCGAGGCTTTCTCTCAGGGATGATACCGTTTTACAGGAAGGTATGGTGGTAACGATAGAGCCTGGTATTTACCTGCCCGGCACTGGAGGGGTGCGTATTGAGGACAGCGTGATAGTGGAAAAGGAAGGCTGCCGGTTGCTTACCAAATCACCTAAGGACAGGCTTATCGAGCTCTAATGCAAGCTTACTGAGCTCTAATGCAGTCTTTACTATTTTACTCATCTATCACGACTGGTGAATAAGTACCAGTGTAAGAGTGGTTCCTTAAAATATTGAACTAACCATCTTAAATTATGCTAAAAATAACAAATATTTTTGCGCATGCCTACCGGTCTGTGGTGCAACAGGCCAGGTGTGCCGGGTGCTAAAAAATAATAACGGGATATTTCGAGGAGGCGGAGTAGTTTGGTTTCAACTAATGATTTTCGTACCGGCCTGACCATAGAAATGGAAGGCGACGTCTACCAGGTAGTGGAGTTCCAACATGTTAAGCCGGGCAAAGGGGCGGCCTTTGTACGGTCCAAGCTGAGAAACCTGCGCACCGGTGCTGTGGTTGATAAAACCTTTAATGCCGGTGAAAAAATGCCCAGGGCGCGGATTGAGCGCCGGGAGGCACAATATCTTTATAGTGACGGCGCCGATTATCATTTTATGGATATGGAAAGTTTCGACCAGTTTAGCATGAATAATGAGCAATTGGGCGATGCCATTAAATTCCTCAAGGAAAATATGACCATCACCATAATGACCTTCCAGGGGCGGTCCATTGGTGTGGATCTACCCAATGTTGTGGAACTGGAAGTGGTGGAAACTGCACCGGGCATCAAGGGTGATACTGCTTCCGGTGGCTCCAAACCGGCCACTTTGGAGACAGGCTATGTGGTTCAGGTACCTTTTTTTATTAATACCGGCGATGTGCTGCAAATTGACACCCGCACCGGGCATTATATCAAAAGGGCGTGAGGTTGGCCGGCAAGTGCAAATGAAATTAAAGAGCATATATATTGTGCAGCGTAGTCTTTTGCTGTTTTAAGGAAATAAATGTTTAGAAACCCCCGTAACGAGAGATACTAGTTTTGTTATAGTAACTACAAAGGGGGTATTTTTGTGTCCGATCTTAAATCAAAGGTGGCTTACCTGCAGGGATTGGCCAGTGGTATGAATGTTGAGGCCGATAGTAAAGAAGGCAAGCTGCTGGGCGGCATCATTGATGTTTTAGACGAATTTGCCGAGTCATTTTCCGAACTTGAGGAATCCCAGGAGCAACTGGAGGAATACGTTGAAACCCTGGATGAAGATTTATACACCCTGGAAAATGATATGCATGATGGGGAGGACCTGGAAGAATACATGGAGGTAGATTGCCCGCGCTGTGGGGAGACAGTGCTTTTCGATCCCGGTATCATCGAGGATGAGGATATCATCGAGGTAACCTGTCCTAATTGTGATGAGGTGGTTTTTGTCAACGATGATGATTTTGAAACCGCAGATGAGCCGGAAATATTGCATAGCCGGAACTCCGTAATTGAGGAAGATATATAGAATAAAGATTGTACTATGGCGATTACACAAGCTGCTTTTTGCTTTGGCAAAGGCGGCTTTTTTATTTGCTGACAAAGGCATGTACCTATATAAAAATATTTAGATATAGGGATTAATAGGTGGTTATTGGCTCCATTTAATAACACCGGGCTATTTAGCGGGTGCTACCGCCTTACCCGGTTCTTGACTTTACCTGCCCGTCCCAATTAAAATAGTGCCAGGTTTTTAATGATAAACGTTCAAAATTGAACCAGCTGGGCCGGTGCTGTTGGGGCCGACCCTGATTAAAAATTAAACAGGCAGGTGGATAAGATGAGTGCTCAGAAAATAGTGATTATCGGTGGTGTGGCTGCGGGTCCCAAAACAGCGGCCAGGGCCCGCCGTGTGGCCCCTGATGCGGAAATTACCATTATTGAAAAGGGCAAGCTGATTTCCTACGCGGGATGTGGTATGCCTTTTTATTTAGCCGGTGAAGTTCATAAATTTGATCATTTGTTTGAGACTACTTACGGTGTCATCAGAAACGAAGAATATTTCTGGCGTGAAAAGGGTGTCCGGGTAATTACCCGCACCGAGGCCAAGTCCATAGATCGGGATAAAAAAGAAGTGCATGTGGAGAATTTGGAGACGGGTGAGCAATATACTGTTCCCTACGATAAACTGGTGCTGGCAACCGGGGCCCAGCCCTTTGTGCCGCCAATAGAGGGTTTAAACTTAAAAGGAGTGTATAAACTAAACCACCCTGACGATGCCCAGCAAATCAAGGAATATCTTGGTGAGGTGGAAGGAGGCGAGGCTGTTATCGTTGGTGCCGGTTTTATCGGCATGGAAACAGCGGACGCCCTGATGAAACTGCGCATGTTCTGCTCGGTGGTGGAACTGCAGGACCAGATTTTACCCGGCGTGCTGGATAAGGATATGGCCGAGGTGCTGGCTAAAAAATTAACGGATCAGGGTCTGGAATTTTACCTTGGGCATAAGGTTTTGAAGCTGGAAGGGGACGAGGATGGCCATGTAACGGCAGTGGTTACCGACCAGGGCACTATTGAAACCGAGTTGGTGGTGGTTTCCGTGGGTGTGCGTCCCAACGTGCAGCTGGCCAAAGATGCCGGGTTGACCATTGGCCAAACCGGCGCCATTGCGGTGAATGATCATATGCAGACCAGCGATCCGGATATTTACGCCCTGGGCGACTGTGTGGAAAATACTCACCTGGTGAGCGGCAAAAAAGTATTTGTGCCGCTGGCCACCTATGCCAACCGGCAGGGCCGCGTGGTGGGCGACAATGTAGCAGGGGGAGATGAGGTTTTCCGGGGCATTTTGGCCACCGGGGTGCTGCATACCATGGGCTTTAATATCGGTCGCACCGGACTGGGCGAAAAACAGGCCCGCGATCTGGGTTATCAAGTGGTTGCCGGGATATACCACGGCTTTGATCGCACCCATTACCACCCTGAGCACGGCATGGTGCTGATGAAGCTGGTCACCGAGGCAGGTACGGGCAAAATATTAGGTGCCCAGGCGCTGGGTCAGGGCGATGCCGTTAAGCGTACCGATGTGTTGGCTACTGCTATCACCATGGGGGCCACTGTGGAGCAGCTTTTTGACATTGATCTGGGTTACGCGCCGCCCTTTGCCACTCCCATTGATGTAAGTATGCATACGGCCAACATTATTCGCAACAAGGTGGCCGGGCTGGCGGAAACCATTACTGTTCAAGAATTGAAGCAGAAAATGGACCGTGGCGACGATATGGTTATTTTGGATGTGCGCACCGAACCGCAGTTTAATATGCGTCGTCTTAAAGATGACCGGGTTAAGCTGGTGGTGCTGGGCGATTTACGCGAAAAAATTGATGAGATACCCCGGGATAAGGAAATCGTCGCCCTTTGTGCCCTGGGCACCCGCAGTTACGAGGCACTGCGCACATTAAAGGGTGCGGGATTTAAAGATGTCAAATATGTGGAAGGCGGTCTGCAAGCCTGGCCATATGAACTATAAGGATAACCGAATATATACGCACGGTATGTAAGGGAAATAAGCTGCTGTTTAACTAATAGAGCTTTGTTCGAAAAGGTAGGCTTTGGTGCCGGGTGTTGAAAGGTTGAAAATCTTTGATTTTCAACCTTTCAACACCCGGCACCTATCACGAAGTGGATCTCGTCCGGACTATTCGAACAGACTCTAATAAATAGCAGCTTTTTTTTGCTGTTTTAGGGGCATATTTTTCCAATGCAGTAAATAAATTATTAATAAAACGGGGACGGGCTGTGTTTCACGTATGGTGGCAGCGATCACGACTATGCAAAAAGCGGCCAGGTCATTAAGTAGCCTGTAAAATTAAACATTATAAATTTCTCGGCTGGAGGGATCTCGAAAACATGAGCAGTTATGCAACGTCTAAATCAGTTCAAGTACCCGCTGGGTCCAACCCAAGCATTAACGGGGTCCCCGCCGGGGCGTGGCGGCAATTAATGTCTGTACTGCCGCCCAATCTGGCCGGGATTATCAGCCGGGTGCCGCCACGCCATCTGGCCGGGCTGGAGGAAATCAGGTTGCGGCGGGACAGGCCGTTAATGCTGGGTGTGGGGGGCAGTGATTTTTTTATCTGCCAGGATGGCACGCCCGTGTCCGCCCCGTCCGGTGTTTACCTGGTTAATGCCGCCGACCTGGAAAGGGTATTGCATAATATCAGCGGCTCTTCCATGTATGCACTTGAGGAGGAGCTAAAAAACGGTTATGTCACCCTGCCAGGCGGGCACAGGGTGGGGCTTACCGGTAGGGCTGTGCTGGAGAAGGGCCGGGTAAAAACGCTAAAGTATCTCTCCGGGTTGAACATTCGCGTATGCCGGGAGATTAAGGGGGCGGCCGATGGGCTAATTAAGCACTTGATTGATAGAAAAGTAAACAATGTTTATCATACTGTAATTTTCTCACCGCCTCGCTGTGGCAAAACCACCCTGCTGCGGGATCTGGTGCGCCAGGTGAGCAACGGGGTGCCTGGGTTGCATTTTGCCGGCCGTACGGTGGGTGTGGTGGACGAGCGTTCAGAAATTGCCGGGTGCCACCGGGGGGTGCCCCAAATGGATGTGGGGGTGAGGACGGATGTGCTGGATGGCTGTCCCAAGGCCCAGGGAATGATGATACTGCTGAGGGCCATGTCGCCGGATGTCATCGTCACTGATGAAATAGGTCGCATGGAGGATATTCACGCGCTGGAAGAGGTGTTCAATGCGGGTGTACGCGTTATTGTCACCATCCACGGTTCATCGCTGCGGGAATTGACTAATCGCCCGGCCCTTAAATATATGTTGCAGCTCAATGTTATTGAACGGTTTGTGCTGCTGGGGCGTTCCCGGGGGGTGGGAACGGTGGAAAAAATCTTCAGTGGTGCTGATCTGCCCGGTATGGGGGTGAAAATGTGTTTAAGTTGATTGGCGGGCTGCTGGTGGTGGCGGCCAGCGGGCTGGCCGGCTGGCAGGTATCCAGAAGTTATGCCCGCCGGCCGGTGGAACTGCGGCAGTTTATCTCGGCGCTGCAGCTGCTGGAAACCGAGATTACTTATGCGGCTACGCCGCTGCCCGAGGCGCTGGCCGGGGTGGCGGAACAGGTTGATGTACCGGCGGCCTCATTCTTCCGGCAAATTGCCGGTGATCTCGGTGCCCACCGGGGCTGCTCAGCCCGGGAAGCCTGGCATGGTGCTCTGGAGTGTTACGGCCACCGCAGTGCCCTGGGTCGGGGCGATTTGAGTGTGCTGCGGGGGCTGGGCAACAGCATTGGCATTTCCGACCGGGAGGACCAAAGCAAGCATCTGCGATTGGCTGCGGAGCAGTTGAAAACCGCCCTGGCCATGGCGGATGCTGCAGCGGCTAAAAACGTAAAATTGTGGAATTACATGGGTTTACTGGGCGGGTTGATCATTGTTCTGGCGCTTTATTAAAAAGGAGGAATGTTCAAGTGGGTGCCAACATCGATTTAATTTTTAAAATTGCCGGCATCGGCATTTTAGTGGCCGTGGCCCATATGGTGCTGAAAAATTCCGGCAAAGAGGACTATGGTTTTGCAGTGACCCTTACGGGTATTGCAGTTGTGTTGATCATGGTGATCCAAATGCTGGGCACCCTTTTCGACGAGGTTAGAACAGTTTTTAAATTATTCTAGGCGGTGTTGGTATGGATATTTTGCAAATATCCGGTATCGCCCTGACCGGTGCTGTGCTGGCCGTGGTGCTGAAACAAAAATCTCCGCCCATGGCCGTGCTGCTCAGTATTACAGTGGGCGTAATCATATTCCTGCTGGTGCTCGGCAAAATAGGCGCGATTATCGACATACTGCGACAGCTGTCTGAAAGAGCCGACATTAGCTCGGTTTACCTGGGCACGCTGCTCAAGATTATCGGTATTGCCTACATAGCAGATTTTATTGCCCAGATATGCCGGGATGCCGATCAAGGGGCTTTCGCCACCAAGGTGGAATTAGCCGCCAAGGTGATGGTGCTGGTGCTGGCGGTGCCCATCATGGTGGCGGTGCTGCAGGCGCTGCTGCGGTTGATACCGTAAGGGGGGATAAGGCTTGAGCGCTAAGATCCATGGCAGGAATAGTGTGGTGGTGAACTGTAACCATCGCACCCGGTGCGCGCTGCTGTTCCTGATACTTTATATTTGCCTGAGCCTGGCCCTTCCTTTGGCCGCCTGGGCTGCAACCGATATTGCCGGGGAAATGGAAGAGCAGACAGGCAAACTGGATATGGTGGAAATCCAGCAGTTTATTAACCGGATGGACCATGATTTGCAAAGTGCACTGCCGGAAACTGACTTTAAGGCGCTGGTCACGGGACTTGCCACCGGCCAAATTTCAATGCAGCCCACCGAGGTGTTCAACCAGTGCATCAATTATTTATTCCGCGAAGTGGTGGCTAATTCGGCGCTGCTGGGTAAACTGGTGGTGCTGGCGGTGATTTGTGCGGTGCTGCAAAATATTACCGGAGCATTTGAAAAGGGTACCACCGGGCAGCTCACCCATATGGTGGCCTACCTTGTGCTGGTAACCATCGCCGTTGGTTCCTTCGGACTGGCTATCCAGTTGGGCCGGGAGGTGGTGGATAAAATGGTCATCTTTATGCAGGCCCTGCTGCCGCTGTTGCTGACACTTTTGGTGGCTGTGGGGGGTATTGCTTCAGCGGCCATATTCCACCCATTGATTTTCATCACTATTACCGCTTTTGGCACTATTATCAAAAATGTTATTTTGCCACTCATATTTTTTGCTGCAGTGCTGGAAATAGTGAGTGGGCTGTCCAAACATTTTCAGGTGTCCAGGCTGGCCGGTTTATTAAAGGGTGTGGCTATGGGTTTGATGGGGCTTTTGAGCACCATATTCCTGGGCATAATGGCCATCCAGGGGGTAGCCGGGGCGGTGGGAGACAGCGTGACTTTCCGTACTGCCAAGTTTGCCACAGATTTTATACCCGTGGTGGGCGGGGTGTTCAGCGATGCTCTGGAAGCGGTGATTCGCTCGTCGCTGCTGATGAAAAATGCGGTGGGCATTGCCGGTGTGCTAATTATTATCATGATACTAGTGATCCCCCTGGTAAAAATAATTGCCATTGCCCTTATTTATAAGATCGCCGGGGCGGTGATCCAGCCCGTGGGGGAAGAGAGAATCAGCGATTGTCTGAACGGGCTGGGTAACAGTTTGATTACGGTGTTTGCTGCCGTGGCCACGGTGGGATTGTTGTTCTTTTTTGCCCTGGCCATCGTGGTGGGCCTGGGAAATATAACAGTAATGCTGCATTAATATATGGGGGCGGTGGCATGGATCTACTTCGTGAGCTGATACAAACCATTATTGTAATCGTGTTGCTGGCTGTGCTGGTGGAAATGCTGCTGCCCGGCGGTGATATGCGCCGCTACGTCAAAACCGTCATGGGCCTTTTGATCATTATGGCGGTTTTGCAGGCGGCGGCCGGGGTGATCAACAAAGATTTTATGCAGGACATACCCGCAGTTACCGTATCCGATACCGGTGATCCTCCACTTGAGGAAATTATGGCCGCCGGACAGGAGTTGGCGGATACAAACCGGGACAAGGCTGTTCAGCAATATAGTGAGGGCCTGTCCAATCAAGTGCTTGCACTGGCAGGTATGAATCCTGATGTGCAGCCTGTGGACGCCCGGGTGAGTATTGACGGGAAGAACAGTGATATCAAGGAAATTACCATTGTTTTTAATGCTGCCCCCGTGGGGGGCGCGGGTGATGACAGTGGAGGCGGTGATACACTATCTGCCGACAGCGCCGGGTCCGGGGGGCGGCGAGCTACCGACAGCCGGGGCGGGGAATTGGATGTACAGCCCGTGGTGGTCGATATAGACGGCAAGGAAACTTCGGAAGAGGTGGGCTCCGTTACGGTGGTTTCCCCCGAGCAGAAACAAGCCGCTGCTGGTTTAACCGCAGTGGTGGCCGAATTCTATAATCTTAAGCCTGAGCAGGTAAAATATGAGTTCCGGGAATGATTTATATGAGTTGTTAAATTTATACTACCATGGTGAGGTGATGAAATGAACAGTTCGGATATTTTTAACCCAAAAAATAAAAAATACTGGTCGATAGCGGTGCTGCTGCTGCTGGGTATTATGTTAATGCTGGTGGGGAGCTGTGACAGCGGCAGTTTTAGCTCCAGTTCAGAAAAGGCCCCGCCGGATAACAGTGCGGCGGCCGGTTCCGGTCAGGCCGGCAATGGTACAAATTCAATCATGACCCGGGAGGAAAAGGAATTGGCGGGGGAATTACGCCAGATGTTGGAGCAGGTGGCCGGGGCCGGGCGGGTGGAGG
>JGI2924J29684_1078317_pt1 | contig 40701 bp, 26 predicted proteins | sample BenlonsequencITS_FD_29684 | JGI IMG/M metagenome (IMG submission 29684) | reverse complement strand
CCCCCAAAAAAAATGAGGGCTCCGTATAGGAGCCCTCTTCAATCTGGTTAATTTGTGCGAGTTTTATCCAATATCCCATTTGAAACGCAAACCGATCGCGCGAGGCGGAGCAATATGGGTACCAAAGCTTCTGACACTTGAACCAAGTACTATTTGGTTGGACAAGCTAGTCGATACTGCACCTGTCTCAACATACTCATCAAGTAAGTTGTTCACATACAATGTTGCAGACCATGGACCTGCATCATAAACCGCTGACGCATTCGCAACACCAAAGCTATCGAGCGTGAGACTGCTGCCGCGTGCACCGGTGCGCGTCAATACATCACTCTGCCAAGCATAACCTAAGTTAAACGCTAGGTCGCGCCCGCCTGAAAGCTCTACGCCGTAAGACCCAAATACTGAAAATTGATGCTCTGGAGAACCAGGCAAACGGTCGCCCGCTTTACCATCCTCAAAAGCACTGCCAAACCCTGGAGGTGTAATTGTGCGGATCAGAGACGGCACATCAGAAGTTAATTCAGATTGCGTGTAGCTATAGCTACCGCGCACCCGGAAAGCATCCGAAACACGCCAGTCACCAGAAAGCTCAGTCCCTAATGATTCAGCACCTTGAGCATTAATGGTAATTGGAATGCTCGCATTCACTGTCGCAGAAGATAGCTGTGGGTCAGTCCATTCTACAAAATACAGAGCACCATTGAGCGTTAAGTCTCCATCTAACCATGCAGACTTCAACCCTAACTCATAATTTGTTGTTTGATCTGGTCCGTATTCACGCTCATCAAACAAAGCAATGTCATCGGGATTAGGGCCATATTGCTGCCCTGGTGCCAATGCACATGCACCTTGGCTGGCTTCAGGATCGTAAACGTCACATTGTCCAATACCGTTTGAATCACCAATACGGTAACCTTCAGAGACTGTACCATAAATCATGATGTCATCACTGATGTCATACGAAACGTTGAACTTATACAAGAAACCATCATCGGCTTGGCTTAATTCAGTTGTAGCACTTCCAATTTCATCAATTGTTGGCGCAACAAAGTCTGGATCAAAGAGAGGGAAATCAACCGCGCTAAATGATTTCAGTTCATAGTCATAATAACGACCACCAACAGTCACACTCAAACGCTCCGTAAGATCATACCCAATCTCGCCGAAGAAAGCTGATTCAACAAGCTCTGTGCGACTTTGAGAGAAGTACTCAAGGTTGTCAGAACGATCAAACCCAGCAAAGTCAGCATATCCCGGCGTAAATTCAGCAGAGAATGCATAAGCATCTTGTTTATTGTAGAAACCACCAACAATCCAATTAAATGGACCATCTGTTTGAGAAACCAGACGGATTTCTTGGTTGAATGTATCTGTTTCACCAACTTCATGTGTAAACGCTGTAAATGTCGGGAAAGTTTCGTAACTGTACTCAAGTGAGATCAAAAGGTTTGTTTGATCGCGCTGACCGTCATCAGCGAACTTTGATTTACCTGTCGCGGAAGTAAGCTCTGCAAACCCAAGATCCGCAATTACTTCAAGTGCAAACAATTCGTTCGTAATTGTGTTTGGTTCTTCAACACGTGAGGCAACATCATATTTGCCCGCTGGAACCACTGTAGAACGCGCAGCAGATGTACTACGACCGCCAATATCAGATTCTTGATAGTAATAGGTCAAATTGGCATCAAGCCATTCAACAGGCTGCCAACGCGCTGCAAGACGACCAGAAATAGTCTCTTCACTGTTCACATCAGTTTGTGGGTTTAGGTTAGCAGCAACATCGGCAGGGTCTGTAAAATCAGGATCTGGGTTTGACGCCCCAATAGTCTGCACAATAAATGGCGCATCCATATAACCAGAATCGTTTGAAACATCCAAAGACCCCCGCACAGCGAAATTATCTGCGATCGGCATATTAAAAGTAAAGCCGACATCGTGACTCAGTGAATCTGCTTCAGAATACTGATACGTGTCCGCACGTACTGATAAAAATTCATCATCAAAGTCAGGACGGTTTGGAATATAGCGAATTGCTCCACCAAGTGTTCCTGCACCATACAATGTTCCTTGAGGCCCCAACAGAACCTCAACACGTTGCATGTCATTTAATTTCAAATCAACAAAAAGAGGGATTTCACCAAGATAGGTCGCAACCGTACCACCACCATCATTGTTTCCATCTCCAGAACCAATTGGGTCTGCATTCAATCCACGTACAATGATCGGGTTACCTTGACGCCCACCACGGTCAACAATGTTAATACCCGGTACATATGCCAACACGTCAGATAACTCGGCTAGGCCCTGCTCCTCAATTTGAGCTTCCCCTAAAGCTGCAATATTCAAAGGAACATCCTGAACCGTTTCGTTACGGCGTGTAGCTGTTACAATAATTGTATCTGAAACCAATTTGTCTTCTTCAGCAGCGACTTCTTGAGCACCAGCTGGCTGACTAAGAACCAACCCACTAGCAAGCAATGCAAATGCGCTAGACGACTTTAGGATCATTTTTCTTTTGGACATTATGCTACCTTTTTTCGTAATTTTTGCCATTGCACTCTGTTATGATTTAAAGCACTAGCAGACCTTCATAGTTTTTATCTCGGTTCAATGATCAAACTCAATTGCGTGACATAGAGGCATTATAGTGTCTAATTTAATGTATTTATATGCATCAAAACGGGGGTTATTTAGAAACAATACATCATTTTGTATCGCTTTGATCGCTCAATCTTTACGTATTGAATGACGATGTACAGTGTTTCGTAAACAGGAAATATGCCATTATGATTGAACAAAAAACCAACATGCTAATAATTGAGGCAGAGCGACTATTATCTGTGCGAAATTATAAAGCAGCTCATGCAAATTGCATCGAAGCACTGAAGCTATCTCCCAACGCACACGCACCGTTTTACCTTTTAAGTATATTGACCTTTGATCATGGAAATTTGGACAAAGCACTCGAATTAGTAGAAAAAGCGATTGCGCTTAGCAAAGGTAAGACAGGTAGATATCATGCTTGGCATGGCAGATTACTCACCAACCAACATCAACGCGATCTTGCGGTTGATGCTGCACGGGCAGCAGCAAACTGTCCCGATAACTCTGCACAGACTCTAGATACTATTGGCGTCGTATTAAGCCGATCCGGATACCATTCCGAAGCCATTCAACACTATATACAAGCAACAAACTTAAGCCCGCAAAATGCAGCATATTGGTATAATTTGGGAGCAGCTCAACAATTTGTCGGAGATATGAAGGAAGCTGAGCTCTCGTATTCACGCGCTATCGAAATCGATCCAACATCATATAAAGCTTGGTCATCACTGGTTTCCTTGACCAAACAAACTCAGGAAAAAAACTTTCTTTCCGAACTAAAAACGCAATTCCGTCATTTAAAAAAGCCAGATGAAAGACTGAATATCGGACATGCAATAGCTAAAACCTATGAAGATTTAGGCCAAATCCAAGATCAAATGCATTGGCTGGAAAAAGCAAAAAAGCTAAAATTTGAGACGCAAGCTTACGACATCCAAAACGACATTCCGCTTTTCCAAGCAGCGCAAAAAACGCTTCATTTTTCTTATTCGAATTACAGCGCCCCCGAGGCGGCACCAATTTTCGTAATTGGCCTTCCTCGTTCCGGCACGACACTTGTTGATCGCATATTAAGTAGCCATACAGATGTTGAATCTGCAGGCGAACTCACTGACTTTGCTCTAAAACTAAAAAAGGCATCCGGCACGTCTTCTCCATACATTCTTGATGAAGAAACCTTATTAGCTTCTCAAAGACTTGACCTCGGCCAAGTTGGCCGAAAATATTTAGAAAGCGCTTCCAAGATCGTCCCAAATGCACGAAGAATTCTTGATAAAATGCCTTTGAATTTTTTCTGCGCACCGCTGATTTTACAAGCCATTCCAAATGCCAAGATTATTTGTGTGCGACGACACATAGCTGACAGTGTCTTGAGCAATTACAAACAATTATTTGCGACGTCTTTTTCTTACTATAATTACAGCTTAAATTTGGAAGATACCGCAAAATACTGTGTCCAATTTGACAAGCTGATGGCGCAATACTCCGCAAACCTACCTTCAGAAAAATACACAGAAGTTTATTATGAAGATATCGTCGCCAATACAGCTAAAGCGGCGCGAGAGTTAGTCGGTTTTTGTGACTTGGAATGGCAAGATGCTTGTGCATCATTTCATAAGAACTCTGCCCCAGTTGCAACAGCAAGTTCTGCGCAAGTTCGACAACCAATTTATAAATCAGCTCTAGCACGATGGAAAAAATACCAAGCGGAATTAGAACCCGCACTGCGCATTTTAAAAGAAGCCGGCATTAAATTAGATTAACATTGAATGAAGCATTGTCAGATTAAACGCTTCGTTTTCAACTTGGCTCATTTTCGCAAGGTTGAAATGATGAGAACATCAATATTCCACTATTTCCAAACCTCCTCTGAAATCATCAATTCACAAACACTTCAACTTGGAGCGACACCACTATTCAACACCAAATTTCAAACGAAATCGTGACGTCGCGCTGAACGAAAGGTAGCAAATTTTCTTTGATTGAAAAATGCTCTCACCCGCAAATCAGAGACCGGTTCGCTTTTGTCTGCCCCCCCTCCATATTGTCAGGCTAAAGACAAACTAATGTTTATCTGACGTCTCGTCATCACTTATTTGATCAAAGACTATCCTACGAAGATAGTCACCTTGAGCTTGAAATTTAGGCGGCAAAATAACTTGTGTCATGAAGACAACCCCATCACCTGTTTTGGGATTAATCCAGAAATAAGTATTTCCAGAACCTGACCACCCGAAACTCTCTAACGGCAAACGTTTATCTTTTGAGGAATGTTCACTTCCAACTTCAAATCCCAATCCAAAATCAAATAGAACATTACCAAATGATGCGTTTATTGGGTTCGATACCATGACCTCTAGAGATTCCTGGGACAATACCCTGTGCCCCTTATAGATCCCTCCCTGCCCAAGCATTTGCACAAAATGGAGATAGTCAGCACCAGTTCCAGCAATAGCGCCTCCCCCATCTAGCAAGCGGGATGGATCTTTGTAATCGGTGTTTTCCCAATCCTCTATCCGCTTTATTCCATCCTCTGTCATCATATAGTTCACGACAAATCGAGAGGCATCTGCCTCATCTAATAGAAATTTCGTATCGGACATTTCCAAAGGATCAAATATCATTTCCTTTAGTGCGATATTGAGCGCTTTTCCCGTTATTTTTTCTACAACTGCCCCCAAAACTGTCGTGGAATAGCTATACGCAAATTCTTGGCCCGGCTGATGCAATAAAGGTGCTTTTCCAAGGCGTTCCATCAGTTGATCAAGCGACTCTGCTGGCGCACCATCTCCTGGCTCGCGCCCAACAGGTGTATCTCTCATAACACCATATTTGCGATAATAAGCATGAACGGGCGAATTTCCCATAAAATGGTATGTGACACCTGAATGATGTCTCAACAAATCTAACATCGTTATTGATCGATTTATTGGCTCAGTTACCATCTCATCCAAATCGCCAGACACATACACTTGCATATTCGAGAATTCAGGTAATATTTCTTCTAATGGCGTATCGAGTGAGAGTTTCTGCTGATCTACCAACATCATGATTGCTGTACTCGTCAGCGGTTTCGACATTGAATAGAGACGAAATATGTCATCTTCTTTTAAAGGTTTTTGAGCCTCAATATCTTTGAAACCCGCTACGAGTTTACCTTTAACTTCACCACCATCTATCAAATAAACGACGGCACCAGGTATTTTTCCAGACGAGACAAGTTCCGTAACAGACTTCTTAATATTCGCAGCTTCTTGTTCGAGGCCTGTTTGATTAGGAGAGCACGACGCAATGCTGCACAATAAAACAAATCCAATTAAAATTGGTGCGGCATACCTCGGTAAATCTCTCAACATCACTTCCTTTTCAATTTCTGCTTATTGTCGATTTAGCTGAACAAAGCATCGACACCTCTTAGACTGACTTTCATCTAGAATGAGGCTATTTCTCCATGCGAAAAGCATTATCCCCCATAAAGCTTAGCCCGGACAAAGAGGCAGTGGGATATCGGAAACGCAAGTAAACAATTCATGGAACAATTGATTGAACGAGCAATGCCAAAATTTTCATCAGGCTTTACGACAAAGAGAGAAAACCACGGACATATTTCGGCCAACTAAGGGTCTACAAAAATACATCCCTATTCAATCCTCCGTTCAATATCACTTTGAGCTTGAAAGACATTTCAGACTTCTAGCTGGACGGTGACGCCGTATGTGTCCGATGGCCGTTACTTTTCAGTGATTGAAATTACGCCCAACCACCCGATACAGACCAGTTCACTTTCACTTATTATCATCCAATTTAGTCACACGCATGTTACATAACTTTGCTAAATTGAATTTTACTCACCAAAAATGTTTGAAAAATTATACTTTGCTCAACAATCACCAAAATATTAAAACCTCTGTTAGCTGGCTCAAAGAAGAAGGAAAGATAATGCTCCCTCCCCAAACAATTGCTAAACTACTAGCTTTAGGTTTGGTGGCGATCTTTAGCGTCTACCTTTTAAAGATCACAAATCAGACTACTCAGGCGGCAGATGGCTCCGCCTCCCACCCCTATCGCGTGATGTTAATTCCTGCTGATGGCGGAACTGAAGACGGCACTCGAGCCGATTTCAAACCTGTCTTTGATGCCATCACGCAAACAACTGACATTCATTTTGATATAAAAGTGGGCCAAAGTTACGCCACGGTTATTGAAGCGATTTGTTCTGATGTCGTAGAGATAGCTTGGTTCGGGGCAGCTTCCTATTTACCCGCAAAACAGCGTGGTTGTGCAGAGCTTTTAGCGGTAGATGTTAAAGACAACAGCTCAAGCTATTTTTCCGGTATTTATGCCCGCAAAGAAAGCAATATTTTAACAGTGTCCGATATTCAAGGTCACTCAATTGCTTTTGGCGATCCCAACTCAACATCAAGCTTTGTCTACCCCGTTGCTATGATTGTTGATGCCGGCCTAGACCCTATAAACGATCTTAAACAAATCCGCATTACTGGAAGCCATGCCAATAGTCTCAAAGCTTTATCTGAAGGCCAAGTTGATGTAGCGGCGGCTTCTTTTGACAGCTTTGAAAAAGCGATTAATCAAGGAATTATTGATGCCAATGCAGTTGTCGTTATTGGTAAATCAGCACCTATACCTAACCCACCACTCACAATGTCAACGAAATTACCTAAAGAGGTGAAAGCTAAGCTGCGTTTAGCTTTTAAAAACGTACACAAATCTGCGAATATCAGCCCAGAAATGATCCGTGGTTATGGCGGCAATCAAGTCGACCGATACGATACAGTTATAACCGATGATATTCTAGCACCTGCGCTCGTTGTTATTTCAAACGTCACAAGTGATATGCGTTCTGCAATTCTCGCTAAGGCAAATAAATAATGCCAACAGCAGCGCAAATCCAATCTCATTCAACTTCATATGCAGAATCTACCCACTTAGTCTTTAATAATATTTGCAAGAAATTTCCCGACGGCGCATCTGCGCTTGAGGGTGTCTCAGCAACGATAAACAAAGGTGAATTCTGCGTTATTCTGGGGCAATCTGGCTCAGGAAAATCCACTCTGCTTCGGGCCATAAATGGGCTAACTGTCTTATCATCTGGGGAGTTGATACTCGACAGTGCCCCCCTCACCCCATCTTCACTTCGCGGCATTCGCCGAAGAGTCGCCATGGTCCATCAACACTTTAATCTGGTAGAGCGCGCTAGCGTCGCCACAAATGTACTGATTGGCGCAGTTGCTGAAGTTAGCATGTGGCGCGCTATGTTGGGATGGTATCCAACACATTTGCGCAATCGCGCTTGCCAAGTTATTGAGCGCGTTGGGCTTGATGAAAGCCATTTGAAACGTCGTGCGTCAACGCTTTCTGGCGGCCAACAACAACGCGTGGGCATAGCAAGAGCTTTAATATTAAGCCCTGAAATAATATTGGCAGATGAACCCGTTGCCAGCCTAGACCCAGCAATTAGTAGAGAAATACTAAACCTTATTCGCACTGCCGCTCGTGAACAGAACGCGACCGTCCTATGCAGCCTCCATCAAATTGATCTTGCACGTGAATACGCCGACCGCATTATCGGTCTACGTAAAGGGCGTATCATATTTGATGGTCCAGCGGCAAATTTTGATGCTAAGGCCGAAGCCGCTCTTTATGGCAAAAATCACATTCCAACGTCGACCAATGAGACAGCGAAACCCGAGCATGTTTGATAACCAACCAGCCGATAATGATCGCTTCTCTCCCCGCGCGCAGGATTGGCAACTAAAAGCACCTTATGACTGGCGCACAGCCCTAGCAATTTTGGTTATTGCCATTGTTCTGGCCTGGTCAGGAGAGCGCATGGAAATCCCTAAAATGTTGGGACTTTCATCCGAAGCAATACTTTCAACCATAGGACTAGAAGAAGAAAGTCAAGTTGGAAAAGGGCTGGGAAGAATGCTCAGCGAATTATTTCCCTTCGTCATAGAAAGTCGACAGGAAATATCTCGCCTTTCAGATTTCGATAGAAACTCACTCCCCCTTTTCACACGGATTGAGACAGCAGAAGTGACAACCTTCCGCATAAACTCTGACACATTAAAAGCGGAGCCTCAGATAGAGACAGTTGAATATTTAGTGCATCCTTTCGGCTACCTTCTAAACGTTTTGGGCAAAATGGTCGAAACATTTGAAATAGCGATCTGGGCAACAATCATTGCGGTGATAGTATCCATACCTTTAGCTATTTTAGGCGCGCGTAATTATACACCCAACAGCCTCACTTATACTGCTAGCAGAGGGATAGTCAGCTTTTTAAGGTCAATGCCAGAACTCATTGTAGCGATGTTTCTTGTGCTTGGGTTTGGGTTTGGTGCCATCGCTGGATACCTAGCTCTAAGCTTGCATGGAATGGGATTTCTGGGTAAATTTTATGCAGAAGATATTGAAGCTTCAGACACAAAACCACAAGAAGCACTTAGAGCATTAGGCGCAAGTAAGTTACGCGTTTTACGGGCCGGCGTTCTGCCTCAGGTCGCACCATCATATGTCGCCTATACGCTTTATGTCCTTGATAGAAATGTACGAATGGCTGCAGTCATAGGTCTCGTTGGCGCTGGTGGTATCGGTCAAGAATTAAAGGGACGCTATGATACTTTTGAGTATGGGCATGTTGGTACCATTCTTCTTGCAATTTTCCTCACTGTTTTAGCGCTGGACCAGATCTCTGCTCGATTACGTGCACGCCTTATTGGGTAGGTTAGATTTGAGTGCCTTAAAAGACAAAAACTGGATCGTTGATCTTTCAATAAGGCTTCACCACCCTTCTATTGATAAAGCCTTGCAGCATCCTCAAACTTTGCACGAGATTCTTCATGACTTCGACGACGCATGCTTTGTTTCCCACACCAGTTATGATCGCACCTGAAATTCTGGATAATGCGCAAATTGCGCAAATAAAAACTGACATTTCGGAAATGGATTTTGCTTCAAATGCAAAATCATCTGCGCTTGCACATTCGAGTTTGGATATGGGGCCACTGAATCCAATGCTTCAAAAAGCTCTTATTCCTGTACAGGATAAACTTGTTGCTTTTGGCCGAGAACTATTTGGCGAAGAGCTAAATTGGACGATTAAAGAAGCTTGGGTGAATATTCTTGAAACTGGCGGTCATCAGGCCATGCACTTGCATGCCAATAGTTTTATCTCTGGTGTTGTTTATCTTACAGATTCACATCCATCTGCAAATCTCATATTTCAAAAACCAGAGTCACACACCAGCTTTGTATTCTCAAACTTTAATGCGCGCTCCGAGCTAAATCCCTTCACTGCCGCACGATGGCAGGTGCCAGATATCAAAGCTGGCGATCTAATTCTTTTTCCTAGCTATATGATGCATGGTGTCGCTGGCAATGAAGGCGAGCAAAGGATCTCACTCGCCTTTAATGCAATACCCGATAAATTAGACTCTTGGGGTTATTCAGTTCGATTTAATCCCGATTAACATCAGTCCTCATTATCATTTGAAATATGAAAACCTATTCCTGCTGAGTTATTTCTTTTCAGCACTTATTGGTGCTGTCAGCGAGAGAGAAAGGCTTTTTCGTCCTCCGATTTGAGTATTGAGCACATCGAAAACCAATGACACCTGCTCACGCTCATCTCCCATACGAACTTGCAAAGGAATGGTTGAATTGCGCTCAACCCTGACAACATCACTTGCGTTCTGAAACGTCTCTTCTGAAGTATTCTTCAAAATGAAACTCACCGGGCAATCATTCCTAACGTCAACACGCAGCACACTTGTCTTCACTCCAAATGTACTTGGCTCCAGAGAAAGGCATGCCTCCACCAATTTGCTCACATTGTCTTCTCGGCCAAGTAGATCATCATAATTCCAGGCGACGGTCTTTCCTTCGAAAAGTGCTTTTTTTAGAGCTTCTTCAGACCTTTCTTCTGCCAGCACTATCGTCATCGGCCGATGGCCGCCATGTCCAGCATTATGTGTCCAATCCACAAGTCCATGTATATCTGAAGTCCCAAGAACTGTTAGATTGTAATCCAATGCGATCTGAAGTGCATGCTCTGAATGTCCATCAAGTGTTCCATTTGCGACCTCAATACCATGGAGCAAACCTTTTGAAATCAAATCTTTGTGCATTTCAGTAATGCGGGCAACGCCGTCAGGTGCCTGCGGAATCCAGTTTGGGTGGTTCCAAAATATAAATGCACCCTGCTCTTTTGCTGCTTCAAATGCATCCATATAATCTTTGACCAACAATGCATTTGCATCCTCAAGGAACACAGCATTCACATGCCCGGGAGGCATATTGCGTGACACTTCAGCACCCCGGATGATCAGCAATCCATTATACCCCGCACCAACAAGCGACTCTACGGCAACATCATATGATCTGTTGCGATCAGGGTTTGGAATATCGGCAGCCTTGGGCTGGTGCTCAAGGTGTTCTGTGATTGCCAATGCGTCCAATCCATCACGATGAGCCTCCTCCACCCGTATAGAAGGCCACACTGCACCATCAGAGAAAACAGTGTGCGTATGAAGGTCAGCAGTGAGCAACACACCGCCATCTGCGGTATTTGGAAATGAAATTGCTCGCTCTTCGGAAATTGCTGGCATAGCAAGGCCAGCAAATACTACAGCAGCTGTAGAAGCTTGCTTGATATACATAATGTTTCCCCTTTGGATGATCGTATTTTCGGATTGATAAATGTTGTCTTCGTTAGATATCGCGCACTCGAATTTCAGTATCAGTTCCAACCTTCGATGCACTGTCACTCGGATTAGCAACGGTACGATAAGTTGACGTCCAATTTTGACTGTCAGCTACACATCGAAGATATCCGCGCTGTTCACCATTTACATAACTCACATGTGGGTTTGCACTTTGCGCCTGCGCGACAGATGGAGACCATGAACAAACAGAGGAGATGGATGTCGCCGCGAAGTTATGAGCAACTCTATCTGATTTCGCATTTTCTGGATCTTTGTGGACGGTCATTGCACTTGCACAATGCCAATCCCCACTCAAAACAATAGGATTAGACACATCATCGGCCATTGCATCAATGAGACGCTGTCGCTGCAAAGGATAACCATCCCACTGATCCATATTCCATGTCCGTGACGCAGGGTTTTCGGAATATCGGTAAGGCGCAAACCATGTTTGCTGGGCAATCACATTGTATTTTGCATCCGATTTTTTGAGCTGTTCAAGCAACCATTTCTCTTGCGCAATTCCCGTCATACTCAACGCAGGATTTTCTAATGCTTCGCAAGGGAAATCTGCTGGAAAGCCCTGCCCGCACACCTGATCAGAACGATATTGACGCGTATCCAATAAGTTTAAGCGCGCTGGGCCAAACTGATAAGCACCATACATTTGAAGATGCCCGGCCAATCCATTCAGAGTCGGCGGTTGCTCCAATGGCATATGTTCATAATAAGCTTGGAACGCGGCCAACTTACGGACCGCAAATTCTAGTGCAGTCTGTTTGTCAGGGTCTTGAGGCGTGCCTCCCGCCCAATTGTTATCAACTTCATGATCATCCATGGAGACGATCCAAGGCGCAGCGGCATGCGCCGCCTGCAAATGTGGATCACTACGATATAGAGCATATCTATTCCGATAGTCATATAATGTTGTGATTTCATCGCTATTATGTTTACGAACAACTTCATACTCGATTTGAGTACCAGCATTTGTTCGACGGCGCACACCAAGCTCACTCGTACCGCCCTCATAAATGTAGTCTCCCAAATGAATGACACAATCAGGTGCCCACTCTGCAATGTCTCGGTAAGCTGCGTAATGTCCGGTTTCCCAAGCCTGACAATTGGCAATCGCAAACGTCGCTGATGTGGCCTTTGGATCAGTTGTCTTTGTTCTACCAATTGGGCTTTCATCTTCACCGAAATAGAATTGATACCAATACTCACGCCCAGGTTCTAATCCATTTAGTGTCACATGCACCGAATGCGCTTTTGCTTCAGACGTCATGACGACACCCTCCTGCACGGTCCGACGCATTCCTTCGTCAAGGCAAACTCGGTATCGCACCATGACAGGGCCAACTGGCATACCGCCGCCATTTAGAGGGTCAGGCGCTAAACGCGTCCATAGAACGACGCTTGTGGCACGGGGGCTACCCGAGGCCACTCCCAAAGTGAAATGATAATGGCCACTGTGCGCGTTTGCACTTGCTGGCACCCAAAGTGTTGAACCTGCTGCAGCCAAAAAAAGACGCCGAGAAAACATGAGCTAACCCATCCATATACTTATGTAAGATTTTGATTGGTAGAAAAAAAGCTGCAAACCATGTGAGGGTTTGCAGCTTTTAGACTGGCTAGAATGCGTACTCGTATTGGATCCAGAAGGATTGAGGCTTACCATTCCATCCATATTGACGGTAATACGCACTATCGTTTGGTCCGACTTCACCTCGAACAACGGCTCTATCTCTTGAGTATCCAGCACCACCAGAAGCTCGTTCGAAATAATCTTCATCCAGCAAGTTCACGCCCCGCACCAATATACGGTGTTGGTTTTCATCACCCCATTGGTATTGCATCGAACCATTTAGAACAAAGTAGTCACCGAAATTCATGTCTTCAACAACACGATTGCCATTCTCATCGACCAGCCGTGCAAGTGAAGTACCTGCGTAAGCCCATTCAGGCCCTTGGAAACGCGGGTTTAATGAAAAAGTCCAATTTTCCGTTGGCGTATAACTAATCAATCCAGACAAGGACCATTCAGGACGCTCCGCAGATTGACGCGTCATGGCACTTCCTGCATCGCCAGGAACAACAAAGTCTAAATTTTCAGTCGTTCCATCAAGTCTAGCTAGGACGCCATATACTGGATTGTTTTCCAGAGATTCCATTTTTGTGAAAGTGATGTCTGCATTCCATTTGTCGAAATCAAACGCAACATCGACAGTTATACCTGAAATGTCTTGCTCATTCTTGGTGTTCACAGCCACAGATGCAGAATCTTCCAACCCTAAAGATACAGCTGTCGAACAGAATGAGTCTGGCGGAATGATATTGGCACGATTTCGTACAATCGCATCCGTACTATTGACCAAGCCTGTCTGAATTGGGGTCGCAAGATCATTTGCGTACTCAAGACAGACTGAACCAACAGACCGACTCGAGAACAAATTGTTGATTGTCGTATCAAAATATCCCAATTCGATATTCATAGTCCCGCCGAAAAGGTCGCGGTCGATACCTACACCTATGTTCAGCGCTTCAACCTCCTGTGGATCAAGCCCTGGATTTAAATTTGCATTTGAACCAAAAGCACCAATCTCATCGATTTTCGGCAAACTGTATGACGTTCCACCGCTTGCACGCGCATAAACACCAGCACCAAAGTCCTGACGCAGACCAAATTTGTAAACCGATTGGTCACTAAAGCTATCGTTGAAATCCTGACGCGCTGCAAATGATGTACTTAATCCAGCGAGCACAGGAAGAGATAAACGCAAATCACCATAAACACCCGTGCTAGAGAGTGTTGTATCCTTCACTCCAAACTGAGCATCAGAATTGTCTCTGTATGTTGTGTTTTGCACACCACCAACAATTTCTACATAATCATTAATTGTATATGTGGCACGGGCGTTAATTCCCATGTCTTCATATCCACTCGTACGCTGATCTGTTTCACCAAAACCTTTCGTCAGACCACCATCACCGAAATTAGCCGATGATTGGACCACATATCCAATCGGTGCACCAATCGGGAAAGGATTTTCTTGCGTCCCATAAGCTTGATTAAAGAATGGACTATTAGGGTCATTGTTTATGTAGAAGCTACTTCCCCCATTCAAGTTATCGTCACTGGCACTCCCAGCTGCACCATATGGGTTAGTCACACACCCAGCAGCAAGCCCAGGAATAGTCGCGGCAAACGCTTCGTATTCTGCGGCAGTTGAAAAGGATGTAATTCCTCCGGCACGCGCCTGCGCTTCAATGTCTGATGGCAAATCTGTCAAACGCGGAATCTGACATATTTGGGCATCAACTTCACTATTTTGCAAACGCGGGTCTTGGTAATGTCCTTCGACTTCTAACTTAAGCTTTTCATTGAAACGATGCTTAAAAGACGCATTATAAATCGGGAATTCCGTGTAGTTTGGCTGAAAAACAGTCGAGTTTGGAAATGAATCTCGAAAATCAATCGTGGCGTAACTTGCACCAGCGCGAAACTCTGTATCCTCAGCAATTTGCCAGAGATATTTCAAACCTAAGCTGTTGTAACTATAAGGGAACTCATGCTTTCCCCCAAGTGCAATCACGTTATCTGAATAAGCTTCTGTGCTAAACAATTCATGCGCATCTGATTCATACGACCGCCCAGATACAAGGACACTATGCTTGCCGGCTTTATCCAATGGGAACGAAAAGTTGCCGTAAAGCTCACGTGTTTCGAAAGATCCGAAATAGAAACCCAATTCACCTTTTTTTGTGCCATCCGGTTCTTTGGTCTTTACACTTACGACACCCAATCCACCATTTGACCCAAAGTATAAACTGTTACCACCACGGTAAACTTCAACACCAGAAATCATCCGCGGATCTATTGCTGTTGCAGGCCACAGATCTTCAAGTGGAGAACTTCGGTCAAAATACGGCACACCATCAACCAAAAGCAGAGTGTCTCGGTCTGTGCCTCCATCGATCCGAACAGTGAACTCACCTTCATCCGGTGAGTATCCGATATTTGCACCACGGATAAGACCAGCTGCCAGCTCTCCAAAGTTAGTGAAACCACCTGTTTCAATTTCCAAATCACTGATGAGCTGAACTTGCGTCCCAAACTTCACCATATCCAATGCGATATCACTAACTTCAGTATCGATTAACTGGCCTTCAACACGAATTGTTTCTTGACGCCCACTATCGTCAGCATCATCTGCCAATGCATTAAGTGGCATAGCTGTCGTCGCCAATAATGCCCCCACCCCAAACGCAAAGCGTCTTTTAAATTTGTATGTGTTCGATTTCATAGCAATAGTCCCTCTGTTGCCCCTTTAAATCCAACGGCCCCAGCATCTCTCGACACTCAAATTCACTCAAAACACATGGCCGCAACTCCGCAATTACAGCGCTTACATGACGCTCCGATGTTCTTTTTGTAAAATTTATGTGAATATAGCTCAATTAAAAATTGCTTGTATGTTGAGTTTTACTCACTTAAATAGGCAGAAATATCAAAGGAGGGAATCAGATGACAAATGGAGGTGAACAGCACCTTGGAAGGGCCAATAAACAAGCCATTCTTGAAGCCAAAGGTTATCTAGTAGATTGGGATGGTTGCTGCGCTATTGAGAACAGCATAGTACCGAGCGCAGAGAAATTCTTACGGTTTAATCACGCAAGAACAGCAATTGTTTCTAATAATTCTTCAAATACCATTGCAGAGTTTCAATACGTACTTCAAAAATCTGGCATATTTATGCGAAGCGAACAGATTATTTTAGCAGGCATTGAATCCATCAAACGAGCAGTTGAATTAGAATCTAAACGTACACTCGTCCTAGGGAGTTTGAGTATGCGCGCCGCTGCGCGCGCGCATGGATTAACCTTAGAAAATGAGGATGTCGACCTCGTGATACTCATGCGTGATACGCGCTTTAATTACCAACGGCTCGAACGTGCTGTAAATGCTATTTTAAACGGAGCGCGGTTAATAATCAGCAACCCTGACCTTACGCATCCTGGGGTAGATGGTCGAGTAAAACCAGAAACCGGTGCTTTATTAGCTGCACTCGGGGCATGCATTGATTTATCCTCGGTGGAATTAGAAATTATTGGTAAGCCTTCTCAAATTATCTTCGACAAAGGGTGCAAATCAATAGACTTAGAGTCTAGTGAAGTCGTTATGTTTGGTGACAATCCGGTAACAGATATTGCAGGTGCCAAAGCATTTGGGATGCATTCAATCTTAGCCTCCCCTACACCTTCCATTTTCTTTCAAAATATACTCGATACGCTCAAAATCTTTTAATGGATAAGACTTCTGAAGTTTGCCGCAAAACTGTCGTAGCGCGCTCATAATCATCCAACGCAAGCGCTGCTATAAGAACATCAAGGATACAAAGTTGAGCAATACGACTTGTCATAGCCTCGGAACGAAATTTGGTTTCTCGAGCCATCGTGTAAAGTTTGACGTCAGCATAAGCCTGCAAAGGCGAGCTTGCGAAATTAGTTATAATAATTGTTTTTGCACCAGCATCTCTAGCTAGGCGCGTTGCTGCCAAAGTCTCATGTGTAGAGCCAGAATGTGATATAGTCAGAACTGCAACATTTGGCCCTGTTCGTGACGCACTGATTGCTTGAATGTGACTATCAACCACGACCTTAGCATCAAGCCCTATACGCAACATTCTATACTGCGCATCCTCTGCGATTGGAGCTGAAGATCCAATCCCATATATCTCTACACGGTCAGCGGATCTGATGACATCTACAGCCATAGAAATGGCATCTGGGTCTAAAATTGAAAGTGTTTCTCGTAATGCCTCGCTACCTGCGTGAAACATCTTCTGGCAAACAGTGGATGTATCATCACTTGGCTGCAGATCTTCATGAATAAATTGAACTGGTCTTACAACTTCTTGAGCCAAACTAAGTTTTAGCTGCTGAAACCCAGATAAACCTAATTGCCGACAAAGATTGATGACACTCCCCTCACTGGTGCCAGTCGCCTCAGCTAGTTCTGTCACAGACATTCCCACAACAGCATTGGCATGACCTAAAACATAATCTGCGATAGTAGAGGTACTTGGCCCCAATGAATCTTTACGAATACGGATACGACTGATCACATTACCTATGAAAGCATCACCTGCTTTACGCGCACCTCGTTTAGTATGTTCCGTAGACAAAAAATATCTCCTACTTAGAACTAAGATTATTAGAATCACAAAACCAAAAGACCAGTGAATGAAATTTACTCAAATTACAACTCAAAAAAATGAACCCTAACCAACTTCACTTGCAGTAATGTCTGAGGAAATTACTAATTGCTACGCCAGCATGCTTTTATGCCGTTAGGACGCCGGCCTGAATAAGTGGCAGTAATTTTCTCGTTGGTTAAATTCCTTTCCCGTCCAAAGACTAGATTAATCTTATCTAACGCTGCCTGTTTTTTCATTATTAAAAAGATAATTTTGACTAATGAAAATCACGACTTGTTGGGATCGCTCTAACATTACGGGGATGACGTGCAGCTTCAGATTTTAAAGCATAGACAGGCCAAGCTTTACCCTCACCTCCTTTGGATTGAACATACTGAGAGTCTTCAGTCAGAAATTCCAGATCAAGTGTGCGGTCTATGATTTCTTCGGCCAAAATATGCGTCACATTATCTGCAGTTTGCACACGCCCTTTTACCGCAATCAGATATGCCCCCATCACAATAGGACGAAAACGTTCCATCACTTTAGGCCACACAATAAGATTAGCCACACCTGTTTCATCTTCCAACGTCACAAATACAACTCCAGAAGCTGTTCCTGGGCGTTGACGGACAAGCACAACACCGCCCACCATCACACGCGACCCACTGCGCAATTCGTATATTTCCTTAGTTGTACGAATCCCCATTCTTGAATACCGCTCCCGCAGGAATGAAACTGGATGGGCCTTTAAAGATAATCGCGTTGCATGATAATCTTGGATCACATGCTCAGACATTGGCATTTCAGGAAGTTTGACTTCTGCCTCGCGACCCTGTTCTTTCGTAGCAGAACACGCAAACAGCTCAGAAGGAGCCTCTTGTGTTTGCCCCCGAATAGCCCATAGAGCTTCACGCCTATCTAACCCCATAGAACGAAACGCATCCGCAGCTGCTAATCGCTCTAATGCCCCACGCGGCAACCCTGTCCGCTGGCGTAATATTTCAGGTGTATAATAACCATCTTGACGCCTATCCATAAGAGTTTGAATGTGTGTTTCGCTTAAACCTTCAATCTGTCTTAGCCCAAGACGCACTGCGAATGTCCCATCTTCCTTAGGCTCCAAAAGACTATCCCAATCAGAATAATTCACATCAGGCGGACGCACCTCTACATCATGCTCGCGCGCGTCTCGAACAAGTTGAGCTGGTGCATAAAACCCCATAGGTTGTGAATTTAAAATCGCAGCGCAAAACACCTCTGGATGATGGCATTTAAGCCATGAAGAAACATAGACAAGCAAAGCAAAACTCGCTGCATGGCTTTCGGGGAAACCATAATCTCCAAAGCCTTTAACTTGATTAAAACAAGCCTGCGCAAAATCTGGTTTATATCCACGATTGGTGAGGCCGTTTATAAATTTATCCTCATATAGTCCCATCGTGCCATTACGCCGAAACGTCGCCATAGCTTTACGCAAACCATTTGCTTCATCAGGTGTGAATTTGGCTGCATCAATTGCCACTTGCATGGCTTGTTCTTGAAACAGCGGCACACCCAATGTCCGCTTCAAAATATTCTCCAACTCATCCGGCGGACCATGCTCAGGCGCAGGAGATGGATAACGAACAGTCTCAATGCGCTTCCTGCGTCGCAAATAAGGATGCACCATATCCCCCTGAATAGGACCAGGACGGACAATCGCAACCTCAATCACTAAATCATAGAAAACTCTTGGTCTTAGGCGCGGCAACATACTCATTTGCGCACGGCTTTCGACCTGAAACACACCGACACTATCTGCCTTACACAACATATCATAAACAGCTGGGTCATCTTGAGGTACTGTCGCTAGATTATACTCTAACCCCTTATAAAGCCGCAGCATATCAAAGCATTTTCGGATACAGCTTAGCATGCCCAGTGCTAGAATATCGACTTTCATAATGCCGAGCGCATCAATGTCGTCCTTATCCCATTCAATAAATGTGCGCTCATCCATAGCCGCATTACCAATGGGCACAGTCTCCACCAAAGGCCCCTGCGTCAGTACAAATCCCCCAACATGCTGAGATAAATGTCTAGGAAAACCAATTAATTGCCGTGTGAAATGCAAAACACGCTGAATAGTTTCATTACGCGGATCAAGCCCACTCTCACCGGCCTGTTTATCAGAGATTGTTTTGCCGTATGCACCCCAGTTTGTTTTTGCAAGTGCTGTTGCCACGTCCTCGCTCAAGCCAAAAGCTTTGCAGACCTCGCGCACAGCAGAACGAGGCCGATAACTAATAACTGTCGCGGTAAGTGCAGCGCGATGGCGACCATAACGCTCATAAACATATTGGATAACTTCTTCACGGCGCTCGTGTTCGAAATCTACGTCAATATCAGGCGGCTCTTTACGTTCACGAGATAAGAAACGATCAAACAGCAAATCATTGACCTTAGGATCCACACTCGTAATTCCGAGGCAATAACATACAGCTGAATTAGCCGCAGATCCCCGTCCCTGACACAATATTTCCTGTTCACGTGCCCATTTCACAATGTCATGCACAGTCAAAAAATACTGCGCAACATGCAGCTCTCCGATAAGGCCAAGCTCGTAATTTAAAGATTTTTGGACCTTCTCAGGCACACCTTCTGGATAACGCCATTCAGCTCCCTTCCACGCTATATCAATCAAATGCTCTTGAGGCGTTTTCCCTCGCGGGACAGGCTCATCTGGATATTCATATCGCAACTCATCAAGGGAGAATTGACACGCTTCGACAATCTTCTGCGTATGCTCAATCGCCTCTTTAAAACCATGGAAAAGGCGCACCATTTCTGAGGGAGATTTGAGATGACGCTCAGCATTAGGCTCTAGTAAATACCCAGCGTCCTCAAGCGAAACATGCTCTCGAATACAAGTGAGAATATCCTGCAGCGGTCGCCTGCTTGAAACATGATAAAGCACATTATTTGTCGCAATAAGAGGCAAATTATACTTGGATGCCAAGGCAGCTATTTGCGCCAATCTTTCACGATTTTTACCGCCATATTGATGGATAAGCGCCATATAGATTTTTTTATCGGGAGATGGACTGCTCCCCTCTAAAGAGGAAGCAAATTTTTCCATCAATATTTGCAATTTTTCTTCAAAAACAGCATCTGGCTGCATTGGAGGAATAACAATAAAAACTTGTCCATCAGCATACGCAATCACATTCTCCAAGGAGATATGACACTCCCCTTTCGGTGCGCGCATTTTCCCATCTGATAATAGATGTGACAAACGCCCATAAGCAGCCCGGTCTGTTGGGTAACATAAAAGACTTATACCATCTGTGAGGTCCAACCTCGCACCGATGAGCAAACGCACACCATGTTCTTTGGCTGCAACATGCGCCCGCACCACACCCGCCAACGTATTGCGATCTGCGATACCAATCGCCGATAATCCTAAATTTTTGGCCTGTGCAACAAATTCTTCAGCATGACTGGCACCCCGCAAGAAAGAAAAATTCGTCGTGACAGCCAATTCGGCATATTGCGGAGTCACGCAAATACTCCATGCATATACCATTGCGGTGGTCCCCCGCGATTATCATCGTAAAGACCATGACGATAAATCCAGTAGCGACACCCCTCTTCATCTTCAATGCGGTAATAGTCGCGCGCCCGTGCACCTTTTTCTGAAAGCTTCCACCATTCCGGCGCAATGCGCTCTGGTCCATCCGCCCGCACAATCTTACGCATGACTCGCCGCCATATAAGACGTGCAGGTGGCCCATCTGGAACTTCAGCCATAACTTCAACATGCTCGGGCATTTCAAACATGCGTAAGGGTCTAGGTCCCATTGCGCGAGATAAGCTCCTTGCTTCCATCAAATGCGTTGCAAATTGTGAGAAGCTTTCAGATCGCTCTGGCACATGACTTTCATGGAATATTGGCATTTGCACAGCTTTTTCGCCTAAGCGGACAGCAAGCCTATCTGCCAGACGTATAAAAGCCTCTTCATCAAATCCCCCGACCATGTCAGCCGCTAGAGGCTTCGCATCATGATCCAGACCTTCAATACGTGCTGCTGACAACATAAAAAGATCAATTCCAAAGCCCGGATTGATCGTTTCAACATGTTCTTTCAACAATCGCCTAATATGATTTGCATCACGCACAGCACTCGCCGATGATGCGCTGATATGTGAACATTTACCATCAACACCAAAGGCATAAAGGCAAAAATCGCGAGCGCCCACACCATGCATATCGAGCTTATGACAAAGTTGAGATAAAAGGTGGTCTAGCGCGTATTCCACACCGTCTTGCGCGGCCACAGGTTCTGGGCATGACATCCGCATAGCCCATTCAGGTTCAGCTATTACAGGTTTGATCGGCTCATGACGTATCCCCAACGCTTGATCGAGCCTTAATACCACAGCATCAGCTGCTTCACGTGATGCAAACCGCCGCGTCAGCGCTTTTCGGTCTAACCCATAAAGCTGATCTATGCGAGTGAGTCCGAATTTACGCAAAAGCTGAACTGTCTTATCTGACAACCGCAAAGCTTTTACCGAAAGGTCTGCTAAATCTTGTTTTTCATGACCCAATTGAGAAACAAACACATCACCAATATTTATACGATATCGCGCAAGTGCATTCGCCGCCCCAAATGTACCCGCTATTGCAATTTGAGATATATAACCATTTGTCTGTAAACACGCCCTAATCCGCTCCATAAGTTTAGCTTCTCCACCAAACAAATGATCAAGTCCGGTTATTTCCATAACGATCGCATCATTTCCATCAGTACTAACACGTGGAGAAAAACGTACCATCCAATCAGCCAGTTTTTGCAGTGCATTTCTATCAGCTACTCTATCAATCTCCTCAAACACCAGATCAGGCGTACGTGCACGTGCATCTGTAAACGCTAAGCCAGAATATATATTTCGGCTTTGCGCCGCTTCATTAGCTGCAACAACTTCAATGCCATGCCGGCCTTTTTCGACCAAAACAAAAGGAATACGTTTAACCGTTTTGCCTGATTTTTTCGGTTTGTCCTTTAACTGACGAGATTTCTTGCGGCGCAACCGATCCAGTGGCCACATAGGGAGCCACACGTAAAGATAGCGCTTCATCATCATACTCCAAATTAAATGCTTCCCCCGCCCGTGACGGTGCTGATCGACATCTCTCCAAGACAACTCTCCAACACGGTGAACCTAGGGCTTTGGCATCATAAGAATTAAAGGCGGAGGGCTGTGAATTAATGCGCCAACGTGCATCACATGCGCTAATCCCCTCACGTGTGTGAGGCATAAGCAAAACAACAGGAACACCATAGCGTTCACTTGCCAGTTTCAATCGACGCGTTGCAGTAAAGTCAGCTTCTTCAACTTCACCAATCACAAGGTCTAAAGCGCTAGATTTTAATCCCTCTTCAATCGCCCATAATGCATCTATAGGTTTAGAAACAACAACATGCATCCAATGTGATTTCTTATTGTTGAATAGCTCCACACCGCTTGGTAAGGCTCGGCCATGCTCTTGAACAAACTTATATTGTTTCACCCAGAGTATTGCACTTTTAGGCTCTATATTTGCCAACACAAACCCAGTCAGCGCACTCATGTCTCCATAGTTTTTTTCCGCGCACTCATGCAGACCTTTTTGCCCCAAACCAAATGGGAAAACAGCTTCTTCCTCTGCCTTTAGAGGTAGCACTTTGGATGACTCAGAACGGTCAGGTATAAAAGCTAAAACATTCATATGTTCTACTTTTGTTCCAACCCCGATAAAGAGTCAAGCTATCAATAAATAGAAGATTTAAATTAGTTATCCCTATGCCTCATCAATGCTCAGCTTCCCTTAGATCCTCATTTGCCGGCACAGCGACCATCTAGATCGACAAAATTTTCAAAAACCTTGGCAACTTCGTTATCAACACAGCTCAACAAACACAGAAACACACGAGCTGCATTGAAGTTTTCACACAAAACCATGAGACACTATCAACACTCAAGACACATTATGGCTTAAGCTCTAGTCAAACACTTCCCTTGGAAGAAGCTCTGAAGGCATATTTTGGAAACAAACTGGGCGTAAGAAACGACGAATCGACATTGTTCCCACAGAAGTAGCCCCAAAGTTAGTGGAGGCCGGATAAGGCCCCCCATGCACCATAGAGTCGCAAACTTCTACACCTGTTGGAAATCCATTCACTAAAATACGGCCGGCCTTGCGTTCGAGAATGGGCATCAGTGCCTTTGCAAGCAAGGCATCCTCCTCACCAAGATGTAGCGTACACGTGAGTTGCCCGACTAAATTTCTAGCGATATCAATAAGTTCGCCTTCATCTTGGACGCGTACAATAATACCACAAGGGCCAAACACTTCATCATGTATTTCCGGTTCAGCCTGCCAGTATCTCCCCGTTGTCGTATAAAGCTGCGCTCCAACCTTACGAGACGAATTGCCCGTTTGAAGCTTAACTTCGACCCCCTCGAAAGAAGACACTTTCTGACATGCCGCATCATAAGCCTTGGCCATGCCTTCCGTTAGCATATTTTGAGAGCTAAAATCCTCCATGACAATCAGAGCTGCGTCGATGAATTCATCAAGGTCCGGCGTATCGAGTGCAAAAACAACACCCGGGTTTGTACAAAATTGACCAACACCCATTGTAACAGAATTAGCCCAAGTGGAACCAAGTTCACCTGCTTGTAGCACATTGGCATTTGGAAGGACAAAGACAGGGTTTACCGCCCCTAACTCTCCGAAAAATGGGATAGGATTGGGCCGAGCAGCACATAAATCATACAAAGCACGCCCCCCGCGAAGCGAACCGGTAAACCCGACAGCACTGACCAACGGATGTTTGACCAAGCTAGTGCCTAATTCCCGATTGTCTCCTTGCAAGAGAGAAAACACCCCTGTGGGTAGCCCACATATCTCAATCGCTGTCGCTATGGCCTTCGCCACCATTTCGCTTGTGCCCGGGTGAGCAGAATGTCCTTTTACAACCACCGGACAACCTGCAGCAAGAGCAGATGCAGTATCTCCGCCTGCCACTGAAAACGCCAACGGAAAATTCGACGCACCAAATACGGCAACAGGGCCCACAGGTCTTTGAATCAATTTCAAATCAGGGCGAGGTAAAGGGCTTCTTTCAGGCAATGCAGGATCATGCCGCCTATCTAGATAATGTCCGTCGCGAATTGTTTCTGCAAATAGTTCTAATTGTCCGGTCGTACGAGCACACTCACCAATCAATCGTGCTTCAGGTAATCCTGTCTCATCCATCGCAATTGCGACAATGTCGGCTATTCGAGCTTTAATCTGTGTCGATATTTCAATCAAAAAAAGTGCGCGATCTTCGCGCGTCGATTGAGCAAATTTCTCAAATGCTTTTTCAGCAGCTTGAACGGCTTGATCTACCTCTATTGCTGAACCAATGGAAAACGAATTCGCCTTCCCTGTCAAAGTATGGGACACAAAGGTATCGGAAGACGCAACCCATTGACCATCAATATAGTGTGTACCGCAAATCATTCAAAACTCCTTGATTCAAAAAAATAAGGGCAGGCTGAACGATTGGAAGCCTACCCTTAGTTAACGTGGAAGTTTTAGAACTGCATACGCGCACCGACAAAGAACTGACGTCCTGTGTGGTTATATTCACGAACCAGATCTTGGCTTCCGTCACCCGTTACAAACAATCGCTCGTCTTCGTCGGTCAAATTAATGGCTTCAAAAGTTAAGGTGACGAAATCGTTGATATTCCAGAAGGCAGAGGCATCGATGTTAACTGATCCATCTGTAGCTTCTTCGGCACTCCCGTTTCGGCCAGGAACAGTCGTGTTATATTCTGAACGACCATTTGCTGAGAGACGTCCACCATAAACCTCTGTCTCATAATAGACAGTCGCATTCCATGAGTGCTCAGATAGTCCAATCAAAGGTGCAGTAAGTGCTGATGCCCCCTGACCATATTCAGATTCAGATTTAACATACGTATAGTTCGCCTGAACACCTAAATTTGACAGCGCGCCGGGCATGAAAGTGAATGGTTGCTGATAGGCCAATTCAAATCCGGTCAACTCGGACCCATCATTATTGAGCGGCCGAGAAATAATGTAATCATCATTTATTGGGTTAACCCATGTGGCAGCATCATACTCAACATCTGTCAAAATGAGATCCGCAAAAATAGCATCGACACGACCGGATTCGGAGAAAGTTGCTACAAAACCATCAATATCTTTGTAGAATAATGTAGCAGCCAAAACAGATTCCGGAGCAAAATACCACTCCACTCCAATATCAATCTGATTTGACAGAATCGGATCCAAGAATGGGTTACCACCACTCAATGTTCCATTCACACCTGAATATGTGGATGTAGGTGATAGCGCGCCTAATCCGGGACGGCTCATAGTACGCCCCATATTTAAGCGCATTTGAACGTCATCCGACAACTCCCAAGCGAAATTGGTAGACGGCAGAACAGTTGTGAAGCTGTTTGTAACGCTTACAGCGACGTCCCCCTCACCCGTTGGAACTGAACCTGCGGAAGTAATTTCAGTCTCAACAACCCGCACCCCAGCATTAGACCTTAGCGGACGACCAAGAAGTTCAGCCTCAGCGCTAAACTCAACATAAGCGCCTTGAGTTTTTTCTTGGATATTGAACGTTCCACCATCCACAGCATCAGGCACCCAAGGGCCCAACTGATATGCGGCAATTGTTGCATCATAGTCAGCCACGACAAAATTACCTGGGATCCCCCCTGAAGCAATGCCTTCTCCAAAGTTTGAAACGGGCAGCAGAGTTGTCAATCCATCAAGCGAAGTCGGTTCAGTTCGCTCGACCACGTTCGATGTCAACGTATCAATTTCACGATCGTTGAAGATAACGCCCGCTTTAAGATTAGATGCCCCAATCTCCCAGGTAAAATCCAATCCCGCCGTCACATTTTTACGTTTCACATCATTTGCACGAATAGTCGGACCCGTGAATCCAAAATTACTCGGATCGGTAACATCAAACCCATATGTTAGAGATGGGAAATTCTCATCGCCAGTAAAGTTAAAACCCATCGTCGTGCCTTCAATGGCAGTTAGATTGAAGCGATATTGTTCAACACGAAAATCAGATTCAGACGCACCAAGAATAAAATGTATAGACTTGTTGTCATCTAGGTCGATATCACCATTAAAAGCGAGCTGATCAAACTTCGTTGTTGATTCCGTCAATCGGTTTTCTACACGAAGCACAACATTGTCGAATGTACCGGAAGTTAGAGACTTACCATCTTCCGAAATACTTACCTCAACAGGCGTTATAGAATCAAACAAGTTACGGAATTGGCCCATAAGATTGTATGCATCGCGATAGTTCTCAAGTTCTGAATGAACCACATCAAGCACAAAATCCATATTTGCAGTTGGACGATATTGTAGTGCAACTGCCCCACCAATACGCTCTTGGTCATTTCCAAAATAATCCAGACGCGGCAGGCGGGGTGCCATTACATCATCAAGCGTGCGCCCCTCCGCAATAGTACCATTTACAACGGTTGCAGATGTATCTGCCCATGTGCGCCCATTGTTAGATGGACTCTGCCAACGAACAGAACCAAACCCTTCCTGACGTACTGTTCGCTGCGTGTAAGCAAGTGAACCGATGATACCGAAAGTATCACCAAAAGTATTTGATATTATAACTGAACCACGCGGATCCATTTCTTCGGTTAGATCGTTATAACCCATTTTCACACCACCGGAGACGTTGAAACCCGGCTTGTCGAAAGGCCTTGGCGTGTAAAGGTCGACCGTCCCAGCAATTCCACCTTCTTCTGTGGAAGCTTTTGAAGATTTTTGAATATCTATCCTGTTAAAAAGCTCAGAAGAAAAAACGTTAAAATCAAACGCGCGACTACCATTCAAGCCACCCGATGAATCCAAACCATCAGAGGAAGCCGGAACCTCCATGCCATTTAGCGTCGTGCGCGTGAACTGAGGTCCCAAGCCACGTAAAGTTACCTGACGCCCTTCACCACCTTCACGTGAAATAGCGACGCCCGGCACACGTTGGATTGACTCAGCCAGATTGAGATCCGGCATTTTCCCCATATCCTCAGCGACAATGCTCTCAGTTGAATTGACGGTATTTCGTTTTAGATCTAGCGATTCTTCTAGGCTTTTACGAAAGCCTGTTACGACAATTGTCTCCAATTGCTTTGGAGCATCTTCTTCAGCGGCAACATAGACATTTTGTGCATTCGCCACAGGCAATGAAGCTGATACTAATGCCAACGTTAAGCCTGCACATGACACACTGGAAAGCCATGATGGTTTAAGCGACCCTCTTTGTTGTATATCCCTAGACATTTTTATTTCCTCCCATAGTTATTTGATTCAAAATAAACACTGACAGCAAAAGAAAAACAGCTAAAACACTATGGATCCATTCAATTTCAGCATCGAACTATCAAACGAAACAACTGCCTGATTAATACAATAATTGAATGAATTGATAACATATTGGCGTTAGACGACATACAATTTTCAAAGCTAATGTCCTTATTATGATTAGAAATTTCATTTAAGGATTGACGATGCACAATGCTTCTCCGCGTGAAATGGCGCACGTATTAGGATCTGGCCTACTCTCATTTCCCGTTACTCACTTTGATGAGGCTGGGCATTTCAATAGTACTGCCTATAAAGAACACTGCGAATATATGCTATCACATGAACTCTCCGGAGTTTTTGCTGCCGGTGGAACGGGAGAGTTTTTCTCCTTAAGGCCGGAAGAGGTCGACAAGATCGTTCGCGCAACCGTCGATGTCGTTCGCGGAAAAACACCTGTTATCGCTGGTTGTGGTTACGGAACAGCGATCGCGACAGATTTGGCACAAAATGCTGAAAAGGCAGGCGCTGACGGTATCTTGCTTTTACCACCCTATCTCATGTTTGCAGGTCAACAAGGTCTCTATGATCACATAGAAGCTGTCTGCCGCTCTACAAAATTAGGTGTCATAGTTTACAATCGCGATAACGGGGTCATCGACGAAGTTACGCTTGATAAACTCTGCGATCGCAACCCCAATCTTATCGGCTTTAAAGATGGCGTTGGAGACATAGAACTTATGATGCGTATCTATGCGCGCATGGGAGATAGATTGACATATATTGGCGGCCTACCAACAGCCGAAACTTTTGCCCCAGCTTACCTAGAAATGGGTGTGACGACTTATTCGTCAGCGATTTTCAACTTTGTGCCAAGTTTCGCAACGAAGTTCTATAAAGCTGTTCGCGCTAAAGATCATGACACCATTATGGAAGGACTTAAAACTTTCGTTCTACCTTATATAGCACTGCGCAATGAAGGCAAAGGCTACGCTGTATCGATTGTGAAGGCCGGAATGAAAGCTATAGGTCGCCCCGCCGGCCCAGTACGCAGCCCCCTCACCGACCTAAATGAAGATCAAATACAACGCCTAAAACTTCTCATTGACAAAGTTTCCTAATCTCACAACTGTCTGAATATGCAGTTTGAAGCCGGTTTTTCTCGTTAGAAACAACCGGCACTAAGGACAGTTCTATGTTTGAATTCAGTCAACTAAGATGTTTTGTTGCAGTCGCCGAGGAAATGCATTTTGGACGAGGTGCAGAACGCCTCAACATGACGCAACCACCTGTCAGCAGACAGGTGCAAGTGTTAGAACGAGTTCTAGGAACACCTCTTTTTGATAGAACTAGCCGTTCTGTAAAGCTGACTCCTGCAGGGAAACGCTTTTTGGTTGAAGCCAAACACATTCTTAGAATTTCACAGGATGCCGCCGCAATAGCCAAACGTGTTGCTTCAGGTGAAGTTGGCAATTTGGCCATTAGTTTCACCGCAGCTTCAGGATACAGCTATCTCCCTCACCTTATAGATGTTTGCTGCTCGAAACTTCCAAGCACCCAACTTATCTTGAGAGAAATGATTACAAGCGACCAGATACAAGCTCTTGAATCTGGACAGGTCGATATAGGATTATTAAGAGGTCGCTTCAATTTAAAAGGGTATGAAAAGCGCCGCATACTTCGAGAAAAACTTATTGCAGCCATTCCCGCTAGCGACCCTAAAGCAAGCAAAGAGACATTGACGCTTCAGGACTTTCACGCTTCTAATTTCATCATGTATACTCCACAACGCGCTGGGTATTTTCATGACATGTTGAACAAACACTTTGAACGCGCGAATGTAGAACCAATATTTACCCAATACATGAGTCAGATACACACAATGCTATCTCTCGTACATGCAAATCTAGGAGCGGCTATTGTGCCAGAGGCAGCGAGTGTATTGAAATTTTCGAACGTGGAATACCGGCCACTAGAACTGCCTTCCCATTATCCAGTTGAGCTACATATTGTTTGGAAAAAAAATAACGATAACCCCTGCATTCCTTCACTCCTCAAACACATAGAAGAGCAATAGGTCTGGTTTATCTATCCCACGGAAACAATAGTGTTGGACTATTCTTATATCTCGACATCTGCATCTGAATTGTGATGCTAGAATGCGCTGGTACTTTAAGTCTAAGATACGACTGATCAACCTTCTTGGATTCTCCATTCACCGTGATCGAGTTGATTTGGTGCTCACCATAACCGCCACCTTGAATGACAATGTCTCGATCAAAAACCATTCCTGTGTTCACAATGATAAGCGCCGTCATATCATCAGTCATTTCTGTAACTAGTGCAGCCATATCTTCAGGCAGTCCAGCACGTTTACGCTCTGGGTCGAAATGGCGAACGCGAGCATAAAGTGGAGACCCACCTATATAAGCCGAGGATTTAGACCATGCTGGACGACCAATATGAATTGCCCCCATCGTCTGGTGCATCAGCGCAGTTATAGTAGCTGGATTTGATTTTAAGACGCCATCGGCAAGACGAGAATCGGGTGTTGAAGTATCCTCATGAATGCTATCAACGCACCTGACAACTTGACTAATGTCTTGTCGCAATGCTTGGACCGGCCACGCCTCATTTCGTCCTTCAAGAAAGGCAATCCATGGATGATCCGGTGCAAGTTTACGGTCACTTTTTTTCATGGAAAACCACCAGATATCTAAGCGGTTGGACTCATTCAAGCCATCTTTCCACCCATACCACCCGTCATCGCCATATTGTGTCGGTGTTTGCAATATACCGTTTTGAGTACGCTTTTGCGCATTGATTTCGTCTAGCAATCGCCGCCATGTCTGAAGATATTTATCTTCGCCCGTCAAAAGGTAGGCATTAAAAAATCCGACTATCGTCCGCAAAACTCGATTTCGGTTAACGCGTTCACCTGTTGTTGTGTCAATCGGGCTGAATCCCCAACCATATGTTCCCCCATACCATTTACCATTGGTAGCCGATCCGATTTCACCATCGAGTCCAATGTTTGATGGCAAAATACCATCATTTTTTTCAGCACGCTCAGCCCAGGCATCTACATATTCCAAGAGCCATTTTTTATACTTCGGCTCTTGCGTTAACATAAAAGCGTTCAGAGCCAATGTTGTTGATAAAAGGTTCAGCGGATGATCGCCTACAACTTCTGTGTACTCCCGATAATGGTCTAATGTTTCTTCATATGTGGTTTCCCCATGCTCCATGAAAAAACGATCACCAACCTCAAAATATTCACCCGCCCAGTCCAACGCCGTCGCATCGCGCAACATCGGGCCTCTACTTCCATTCATCATACTCTTGATGATTTTATGTTTTGGGTCCCAATTCTGAGCAGCTTCATCTTCGCCCATATACAGGCCAGCAAACCGCCGAATACGCTTGGTATTTGCCTGATTATAAGGATCAGATGCTGGCATAACATTGAAAACAGTAAGCTCCTCAGCAAGATGTTGCCAATCAAATTGAACGTTGAATTCCTTATACAACATACCATCGCGCGCAATCTCAATTTGAGATGTCTTTGCTTGGGTAAACTGCCGCAAATGCCCCTCCCAACCATGGGTATAGAGATCTTTCACGACCTCCTTTCCACCAAGTGCATGAAGTTGGGGCCAGTTATTCAGGTTCTCAATAGCGTCATCAGGACCATCATTAGCACCCCATCGCTCATAACAGAGAAAATACCCTCGTTCGTCAAAATACTTATTGTAGAAAAGTACGCAAGCATCAGACATTTCATCTAGTAATTGGCGTTGTAACAAAGCCCATTCTGGAACTTTGCGTTCACCATCAACAGGCATTGCGGGCATAGCCGTAGCCTTCATTATTCCTTGCAACGGCAAACAAGAAACACCAGAGAGGAATAGACGTCGCGACAATTGAGACATGTTAAGACCTTTAACCTGCTTCTTGAACTTGAGGAGGAGTTTTGGGGAGAAGTGTTAGTCTTTCAATTTTCTGGACGATCACCAAATAAGCAATCATCACAAGAACACTATGAACACCTACAAAGATCAGTGCATTATCAAAATTCCCTGAATTGCCTACCAGAAACCCGATGACTATCGGCGTCACGATGCCAGCAGTATTTCCACATGTATTGAAAATGCCTCCTGTAACACCCACAAACTCTTTTGGTGATGTGTCAGAGATTATCGCCCATCCTAATGAGCCCATCCCTTTTCCGAAAAAAGCAAGCGCCATAAATGCAATGATCATCCATTCTGCATCTACAACAGTGCAGGCCATTATAGAACACGCCATGGCCATACCTATTAGAAGCGGTGTTTTGCGAGCAATAGTTGCCGAGCCAGTTTTTCTCAATAAAGCATCAGATATAACACCACCTAATACCCCACCAGCAAAACCACACAGTGCAGGAATCGCAGTAGCAAAACCGGCTTTAAGAATGTCCATCCCCCGTTCTTGAACTAGATAAATTGGAAACCAAGTCACAAAAAAATAAGTCAGGACGTTTATACCATATTGACCGATAAATATCCCAACAAGCATTCGGCTACCCAACACTTGACGCACATTATGCCAATTAAAATCCGCACTTTTTGATCCAGCAGATGAATCTAAGCCAGTAATACCACCGCCATCTTCGATATAGTTCACCTCAGCTTCATTCACCCAGTTATGCTCAACAGGACTTCGAATAAATTTCCAGAATACAAAAGCCGCAACCAATCCCAATCCACCCATAACAAAGAAAACGCTACTCCACCCAAAAGAATGAACCAGCCACGCCATAAAAGGAGCAAAAACGACTAAAGAAAAATACTGCGCCGAATTAAATATAGCCGATGCGGTTCCACGCTCAGAATTAGGGAACCAATTTGATACGACACGCGCATTCCCTGGGAAGGACGGTGCCTCACACAGTCCAACCAACATTCTCAGCGCAAACAAAATCGCAAATGCTGTCCCGCCGACAAAAAATCCTACAAACCCTTGAAAGAAAGTGAATAGCGACCACATCGCGATCGCAATTGTATAGACTAACCGCGTCCCAAATTTATCCAGCAGCGCACCACCTGGAATCTGCGCAGCGACATAAGCCCAAGCAAAAGCAGACAATATAAAACCAAGTTGAACCGAATTCAGTCCCAAATCACTTGATGCGGCATCTCCTGCTATGGCAAAACTTGCTCTATCTGCGTAATTTATTGTGGTAATTATAAAGATTAACGCAATAATCAGAAACCTAACTCTTGTAGGTTTTAAATCGGCTTTTATCACCTGAACTCCATCTCCTCCGCGATTTCCTCTGAAAGACTAGCATTGACTAGACTAGGGAAAATTATACTTTTCCGGTGAGATTACGCGCAAAGATCATGTGCCGTCAAAGGTCAGAATACTATTGATCAATACAATATCGGTATCAATCAAATTCATAAGGCGGAAACGTCTGAAACATGGTTTTGGTGGAATATTTTTGCTTTACAAATTCAGGCGAAGCGATCCTCTCAGAAGAAGGAATTCACTCCATTAGTTTAGATTGATGGAAATCATCCACTTCACAAATTTCAATCCTCACCAATTTATTTGACAATTTTACACTGTCCTTAAAAACTTTGAAACCAGCCTGCTCATTGAGTTTATGAATTTTAAAATTCGCAACATCCGGCTCAACAATTACTCTCTTAGCTCCCCGATATTGGAAGAGAAAACTCAAGAGAACTTTGAAAACACATTGCGTGAATTTGGGAATATATTTCTTTGCAGGTGCAACCAAAATATGCATTCCAAAATCACCCGGTTTGCTTAGATAATGTTCCGCTATTTCTTCGCAAGCTGGATCATAAATTTCTGTCAGAAACATAGGGCTGTTATCTAGATACCCTAAATAAACTTTGGTTCCAATCGGTGCCATTATCGTTTTGTATTCAGATTTAACTTTCTCCAATGTGGAATTGTTCAGCATCCAAAATTTGGCATATTCCATATTCACCCATGGATGAATGATCTCTGCGTCTTCTTCATTGTTGTACTCAACAAGGGAAAACATTCCAATTTCAGCGATTTCTATTTGATATTCAGAAAAAGAAGTCATTTTGCGTTATATTTCTTCCGCTTTGCGTACTTAAATCGACAAATTTAGAAGCTTGCCCACACCAAAATAAGTGCAATTTTAGACTTCCAACTAAACACAGGCCATTGCCCGGATCAAAAGCTTCTAGATACTCCGATAACAAGGTTGTCAAAATGCGTATTCAGTCCCATCTCACTTGAAAACTGATATTGCTCTCCCAATTCAAACTGTCTTAAATATCCCAGATGCGCCGACATATCAGACGATACGCGGTATCTAATACGTGCCGCAAACTCCCCGTCAGTCATACCACTCACCTCTTCTTCATCGTCTTGCAGCGCAATATTGTATTCAAGTGCAGTTTGTAAATGCCAACGGGGGGATAGCTCTATTTCGTTTGAAATTATCCAACGACTAAACGACTTCTTCTCCTTGGATAGAAAATACATTGCGTCCAAATTAAAATTGAACGGCAGTGAAAAGTGTCCTCCTCCAAATGCGTATTCGATTATTTCGCCATCAACATAATCGAGCCTCACCCCCATAGAAATTTGTAGTTCGGGAGAGATAATTGAACGCAACTGCATCTTGCTTTCAACGTTATTGATACGTTCCAAGGCATCCACTTCCCCTTCCGCACTTGCGCTCCAAACGGCTTTGCCTGACTCATATTCGACGAGCCCCTCGATAAACATCAAATTAGCATCATCAGCTAAACGTATTTCACTAAATACTGACGCTTCAATGGGAGTATTCGAGAGATGATCTTCATTTGCCCATGCAGGTTCCACCCATCGGCCCACAGCAATTAATACACCCGTATTAAATAGTCTCATTTCAGATTCCACCGACACCATCAATTAGAAAGGTTGCTCATGAGCCTGATGAGAGTTCGGAACATTTTAAAGCTGATTTGATCGACGAGTGCGTTGCGCAAATAACACCACCCTCATTCGAATTTGCATCTTTGTTGTGTTGCTTCATTGTAAGTAAATTCACACAGGACAGGCAAATGCTTGTCTTCCCCTTTGCAATGGAGTCACGATGACATGTCAAATTTAAAAAAAGCGAGCTACTTTAGCGCTTGCCTTTCAAGTCTTGGATTGTGCATGGCATGTGGGGTTGGACAAATTGCGTCGGCAGAACCAACACAACAGACTAACCAATCACGTTCACAAGCCGAACTTCCGACGCTCATCAATGATGGCTTTGAAGATGCGTCTCGGCTGGAGTTTGATTGGCCCATGCTTAATATTGGTACCGGCCAATATGAAGACGGACCAACGGGTCTAACGGTTTTAAAATTTGGAAAAAAAGTCCATGCTGCTGTAGATGCACGCGGTGGTGGCCCGGGTACAATCAACTCTGAATTCTTAAATATTGGCTACTTGCACCCTGAACTAGATGCCATCGTTCTTGCCGGTGGGTCATGGTATGGTTTGGAAGCAGCCACAGGTGTGATGACTGCCCTACTAGACGACGGTGAAACCAGTGGACATTGGGAAAATATAGGATTTGCAACAGGGTCAATCATTTATGACCTTGGTGGGCGCAGACTTAATGAAATCTACCCCGACAAACGCCTCGCTCAAGAAGCTTATCGCGCTGCCGAATCTGGCATTTTCCCAAGAGGCGCATACGGAGCAGGCAGATCCGCTGTAAATGGTGGTATTTTCGGCTGCAACGCCAAATCAGGACAAGGTGCAGCCTTTAGACAAATTGGTGATGTAAAAATCGCAGTATTCACAGTTGTAAATGCTCTGGGTGTTGTGACGGACCGCGACGGAAATGTTGCCAATTGCTTCAAAGGACAAGATTGGCCCAAAGACCTTAAAGCAACGGATCTAATGCGCGGCGCACCTGATAGTTTGCGCCCAGACTGGAAAGCAACAGAATCCGAACCAGTTGAAAAAAAGAACACAACAGTCAGCGTGGTCGTCACCAACGTATCCCTTTCTCATGCAGAGCTTAAGAGACTTGCTGCTCAAGTGCACACATCTATGGGCCGAGCAATCCAACCATTTGCAACAGAATTTGACGGTGATGTGCTTTACGCCGTTTCTACAGCCGAAATAGATGAAAGCATCGGTGCATCCATACCAAGTATGGAACTTGGCATCGTTGCATCAGAACTTATGTGGGACGCAATCCTCTCAACAACACCGCACGATCAACCCACACATGTTGCGCCGAATGAGAACGTTAAACTTAGCAAAAAAGCACTCAGTAAATTCGTTGGCACATATAACTTCAGCAATATTGCAGACCTTACAATAGAACTAGACGGTGACACCTTAATTGCCTCCGCAACAGGTGAACGCGATGTATTCGCGGTTAAAAAAGATCACCCTCTACAATTGCTGCCTGTATCGAAAACTCAGTTCACAATACCAGCAGGAAGATATCCATTCAGTATAGAATTTAATGACGATCAAATAATTTTAAACTCGGGACGCTGGGAACAAGTCGGCTCACGAATCTCAAAGTAAAAAAAGCATAAAATTTAGGGAGTATAGTATGCCAAGTGTTCCAGAATTCGATTGGACTGATCCGCTTTCACTTAACGGACAATTCACAGAAGATGAAAAAATGATCCGTGACACTGCTCATAAATATGCGCAGGATAAATTGCTTCCCGGTATTGTTGAAGCAAATAGAGAAGGTAAATTTGATCGGCACATCATGTCTGAAATGGGCGCATTGGGCTTATTGGGAGCCACCATACCTTCAGAATATGGCGGTGCCGAAGCCAGCCATGTTGCATACGGATTAATTGCCCACGAAGTTGAAGCGGTAGATTCTGGATATCGTTCTGCTCTCAGCGTTCAATCTTCTCTCGTTATACACCCTATTTATACCTATGGATCAGAAGCACAAAGGCAGAAATGGTTACCAGGATTAATATCTGGTGACCTTGTGGGTTGTTTTGGATTGACTGAACCAAATCATGGATCAGACCCAAATTCCATGGAGACACGTGCCAAAAAGGTCGATGGTGGATACGAACTAAATGGCACAAAGATGTGGATCACCAACAGCCCCATCGCGGATGTATTTGTAGTCTGGGGAAAACTGGATGGTGTAATACGCGGCTTCGTCCTTGAAAAAGGAATGGATGGACTATCTGCGCCTGAGATCAAAGGCAAACTAGCCTTACGAGCATCTATTACAGGTGAAATCGTAATGGACAGTGTCTTCGTGCCTGAAGACAATCTCCTACCAAACGCAAAAGGATTGTCAGGCCCCTTTGGATGTCTAAATAAAGCTAGATACGGTATCGCTTGGGGCGCACTCGGCGCAGCCACAGCATGTTGGAGCACAGCAAGAGAATACACAATCGACCGCCAACAATTTGGTCGCCCGCTTGCTGCAAACCAACTCATCCAGAAAAAGCTAGCAGATATGCAGACTGAGATTTCAATTGGTCAGGCCGCATGTCTGCAAATTGGTCGCCTTCTAGATGAAAAGAAATGCCCTCCTACCGCTATTTCACTCATCAAACGGAACAGCGCTGGTAAAGCATTGGCAATCGCTAGAGAATGTCGAGACATGCTAGGAGGAAATGGAATCTCTGACGAATTCCATGTCATGCGCCACATGTGCAACCTAGAAGCTGTCAACACATATGAAGGAACTCACGATGTGCACGCTCTTATTTTAGGGCGCGCCATCACCGGAATTGCGGCTTTTGGTTAAAATGACCAAAGGTGCATTATCAGGTTTAAAAGTCCTTGATTTAAGTCGTGTTCTAGCTGGTCCATGGGCCACACAATTGCTTGGAGATCTGGGTGCTGAGATTATCAAAATCGAGCGCCCAGAATCCGGCGATGATACACGCCACTGGGCCCCGCCCTATCAGACTTCGGCAGATGGTAAAAATCGCGAAGCATCATATTTTCTCAGCGCAAACCGAAACAAGGACTCGGTATGCATTGATATGTCGACTTCAACTGGCCAAAAATTGATACGTCAATTAGCTGAAAAAAGTGATGTTTTCATTGAAAACTTCAAAGTCGGCGGCTTAAAAAAATTTGGGCTTGATTACGAGACGCTACAGAAAATCAATCCACGCTTGATCTACTGTTCTATCACAGGATTTGGGCAGACTGGCCCCATGGCCACTAGCCCTGGCTATGATTTACTTATCCAAGCGATGGGTGGATTAATGAGCATAACGGGCCAAGCAGATGGTGAACCGACAAAAGTGGGCGTCGCATTGGTTGATATACTAACCGGTATGTATGCGGCTAACGCGATACAAGCGGCCATAATTGAACGACAAAGGTCGGGAATGGGCCAATATATTGATGTGGCTTTGTTGGATTGCCTTGTCGCATCATTAGCAAACCAAGGACAAGCCTATCATGCAACAGGCAAGTCTCCCTCACGCATGGGAAATGCACACCCAAGTATTGCTCCCTACAGCCTATTCAACACCAAGGACGGTCACATTGTTATCGCAGTTGGAAACGACACCCAATTCCAAAATCTATGCATGGCAATTAACAAACCGGATCTTACCTCTGACATTCGCTTTCAAAAAAATATAGATCGCGTTCAACATAGAGATGCATTAACAACAGAGCTGAACAACGCTTTATCACTCCATACAACACAAGAATGGCTGCAAATACTGGCACATTGCGGTGTACCAATTGGCCCTGTGAACTCAATTGAAGAAATTTTCAATAACCCTCAACTGCACGATAGAGGAATGAAAGTTGACATATTGCATGATAATTTAGGCGTTATTCCGTCAACAGCTAATCCTGTAAAACTATCAAGAACCCCCGTTGAGTATAGAAATGCTGCTCCCATTTTAGGCAGTTCAACCGAAAAAGTGCTCAAAAAAGAGTTGCTTTATTCAGATGCAGAAATTAATGAGATGCTGAAGAGCGGTGATATACAGTCATTTAGCGAGCATGGTGACTAAACAGCACCATTTGTCACAATTTTTACATCTGCCCCAAAAATTGTTTTAGAAACTAGCATCTTCATATCAATTAGTTAATCGGGGATATGAGATGAAACGATCACTTCTATGGTCTGCTGCGGGTGTTATAGCAGCCAATTTATACAGTCCAGCAATGATGGCCTACGCTCAAGACGTGGAAGCCGGAGTAACTGCAGAAAACACAAAAACACTCTCAACTGTTGTTGTGACTGCACAAAAAAAAGCAGAACGCCTTATAGATGTTCCAATGGCCATCAAAGCTATTGGCGGTGAAGAACTAGAAAAACTTGGTGTCACTGACATTCAAGAACTTTCATTTGCTGTTCCCGGTCTAACTATGCGTGAAGATGGTCCAGGAAGCTACACTGTCTTTCTACGCGGATTGGCAAACCAATCAGGTTCGGGTGCTTTGGTCGGCATGTATATGGACGAAATGCCCCTTACCCTAGGTGGATATGACCAATTAGCTCCAGTTGCTTTGGACTTTGAACGCGTTGAAGTGCTTAAAGGGCCACAAGGTACACTATACGGAGTTGGTGCAGCCGGTGGTGTTGTAAGATTCATCACAAACGACCCCAACCTCAACAAAGTTGAAGGCTCAATCGGAGGCGAAGTATATTCCGTATCAGATGGAGAAATGGGCTATACAGGCGAGCTTGTATTGAATGTTCCCCTCATCGAAAACAAATTGGCCTTTAGATTAGCTGCTGCATATGAAGATGGTGGTGGATGGATCGACCAACCAGAAGCTGGCATTGAGGACGGGAACGGCACTGAACTCACGAATATTCGAGCAAAATTGCTTTGGGTTCCAACAGACGACTTTAGCGCTAAAGTTACTGTTCAAACACATCGCGCCTCAACTGAGTTGGGAATGGGTTATGAAGAAGCTGACCGCACAGTTGATGTAGGTCCAGACCGTAGCAAAGTCATGATCCCGAAAGAATTTGACTTTGATATCTACAATTTAGAAATGTCATATGATTTTGGTTTTGCTGAGTTAACATCTTCAACAACACAAGTTGAGCACGACCACCAATATCCATTTTCCTACATCCCAAGAGAAGGCAATTATTCATATGGGTTTGTTGAAGGAAACGATGATCGCTTTGTAGAGGCTAGTCGTTTTTCTCAGGAAATCCGATTGTCAGATACAGAAGGCATGGTTGAGTGGACCGTTGGTGCATTCTATTCAGACTTAGAGCGCTCTTTGATTGCTGACTATGAGTATCTGTATGCTGTGAATGGAGACCTGAATGAAGGTGGCGGCGTTCTTTATGACGACCTTTATTATGGCTCTGCTGCAACCGCTGAATCCGTTTCAATATTTGCAGATGTAGAATTGAACCTTACCGATAAATTTGCTGTCGGTGTTGGTGCTCGTTACTTTGAAGAAGATCAAACGAGCTTAATTGAATACGCACCAGGCACTGGAGTAGCTGAATCTGCTACATTTGATTCATTTGATCCTCGTGTGTACATGACATACAAATATGCGGATGAGAAAACCCTATATGCCAGCATCGGTAAAGGCTTCAGAAGTGGTGGATTTAACGCCGCACCGTTTGATCCCTACGACCCTGAAGAAGTCTATACATATGAGATAGGTACTAAGGGTGCAGCTGCTGACGGTAAAATTCAATTCGACATAGCGACTTTCTTCACTCAATACCAAGATATGATCAGAAGACGCCTCGTCCTTGTGGATGGTCAACTTCTAGGAGAATCTAGTAACATTGG
>JGI2924J29684_1078318_pt1 | contig 41048 bp, 40 predicted proteins | sample BenlonsequencITS_FD_29684 | JGI IMG/M metagenome (IMG submission 29684) | reverse complement strand
AGGGCATTGGGGGCGTCCACCACGGCCGGGGGCAACTTGGGTTCCGGGTGACTACGATCACCGAGGTGATGGCTACTACTTACATCGCGGGTACTGGCGCTAGCAAGAGCGCGAGCATACTGAGGAGGGCCGCCTGGTGGACTGGCGGCCATCTTCAATCGGGTCTATCAATAAGATCTTCGAAACCTTCTAGCCAAAATGGACCCGCCAAGAAAGCAACTCTCTTGCGAGCGATACCTGCCCCTCAACTTCTGCTCATCATAGATCGTCGGAAGGGCCCTCTCTCTTGCAGCCGACCAATGCTTCAGTTGTAGGCGTCGGCCAAGGGCAACACGCCTTTCCTTGGAAGGATCCCCTTGGTAGACGAGGGCCGTCCTTAGGCTTGTCTTCGCGTTTAGGAGAGCTTGAGACGCCACAGTCTCTTTGCGGGCATGGCCTCTTATCTGCCTCGCTGTCACCCCGCCGGAGATAGCTCCATGCAATGATCTTGCCGACATGGCGTCGGACTCCTCATAGAAGAGTCGCGAAGGTGACGCTGATTGTTTCCCTGACGACTCATCTGAGAACAAGCAGATAAATACTCATACCCAACCCGACCAGGGCTAGCAGCAAAGCCAGGATTACCGCGTTCCTGGACACACGGCCGGGCACCCATGATCCGGTGCTAAGCTCTCGGATCAGGGCCAAGTGCTGTGTGACAGACGAGATGAGAACGACAACACCAAGGAAGACGATCGCGACTCCCGACCAGAGGGAAAGACCAGAGCTACGCACTACGGAGTGAGTCTCGCTCGCTCGCATTTGCCTCAGGAATAACCCAAATCGAGCCACCGCAAAGCCGACGCCCATCAGGCCCAGACCGGTTCTGATCCAGGCTAGGAAGGTGCGTTCCGCAGCGAAGTAGACGCGAGGATCTTTTTCGGGAGTAGGAGTCACGTCGCCTTTGCCTCAGTGCCTTCGTAATGAAGGTGCTTTCTGTTTTTGATGAAGAGCCCTACAGTCTTCCAGACTTGCCTCAGGGGTGCAAGCCTCTTCCCGCAAGAGCCCTTTAATTCGCCAGTTGCATCTGGTGCATTTTGTAGTCAGTTTCAACGCTGATCCGTCGAATGACGGTCAATCCATCAGTCCCGAGCAGGAAGGTCGTTCCTGTATCTTCGTTCACCACACGATGCTTCACCTCTTTGATCGTAGTGAGCAGAACAGGCTTCTCAGGTGTTGAGATGTCGACTACCTGATAGTCGCGAGGCAAAGCGAACACATAGTAGTAAGGCTTGTTGACTCCGAGAAAACCTGTCTTTCCGAGCGGTTCTGTCGGTCCTGGATCCAGAAGTCCAGAGACGACGTGGAGTCTCGGATTCTTTGCGTTGCGCAGATCAAGGAGCGCAACGGTTTTGCCGTCGCGGAAACGGACGAGCTCTGCGTTCCCGTCGAGGGCGCGAACGAAGTCGAAAGGACCGTCCACGGTCAAGGGCGTCGTTGAGACCATTTTGATGCGGCTCGGGTCAGTGACTTCGAAGACAGTAAGCCGTGCACCTTCCTGCTGTTCCACATAGAGATAGGTGCTGCCAGCATCATCGCTGTGCAGGAAGAAGGAGTTGCCGCCCAGTTGAGCCTGCTCCGGGAGGCTGCGCGGTTCGATCACAACCAGTTCGCCCGACTTCGACCGGATCTGTGCCTGGCAAACCAGGGGCGCAATCGCTGCGGAGACTACGGCGAGGCCGGCGATCAGGGTACGGGCGAAGATCTTGTTCATGGTGTTTCTCCTTGTCGAAATCCAGTGTCGAGCTGGGGAGGTTCACCCGTCCAAGCAGTAATCGTTATGGGGTATAAGCGCCGGGACAAGGGCACCCCTTATACCCCATAAGCATTTGCGAATTCCTTTCCACGTCTCTATCTCCTAACGTTAGCGATAGAGGAAATCAGGATGACGACAGGACAGAACACGAACGGCACGGCCAGCACAATCGATAGCGTCGGTGGAGGCGTCAGTGGCGCTCTCACCGCCTATCACCTCCGCCGACAGAATGTTCGCTGCACGTGTCGTTATCCTTGAGCCCCGCAAGCGGTAGCTTTTGCGAAACTCTTGTCAGAATCCATCTTTAGCAGAGCGATGCATCACGACTCTACAATCACGTCACTTTACCTGACGATGACGGATGCGAACGCTAGCGTATTGGCTTGGTGACTGCAGACCTGGTTTGTTTCACGCATCTCAACTGAAGTTCCGTCGTCGTGACCGGTACGAGGAGAATCCATGAGCACAGCATCAGTTGCCGCCGAGCCAAACATCGGTCTTATCATTCGCGAACGCGATCCCCTGAACCTTGAGTATCCCTTCGATGAGCTCGACGAATTTCTCACGCCGAACGATCTCTTCTATATCCGCAGTCACTTTAAAGCTCCAGTTCTGGATCGCGATTCTTACGAACTAGCGGTTTATGGCGCGGTCGCGAAACCGTTCAAGATCCCCTACGAGGAGTTGCTCGCTCTGCCGAGCGTTACGCGCCCCGCGACCCTGGAATGCGCGGGGAATGGCCGCATCTTCCTCGTTCCCCAGGTGAAGGGTGCGCAGTGGCAGCTTGGCGCCGTTAGCACGGCCAACTGGACCGGAGTGCCCCTGTCTGCGCTGCTGGAGCGCGCCGGAGTGAGCCCTGAAGCCTGCGAAATCCTGTTTGAGGCTTGCGATAAAGGAACCCCACGGGAAGAGCCGGTACCCCCGGGCGAGACACAGTACGCTCGCAGCCTTGCGATGGCGAAGGCCGAGGACGTGATCATCGCGTACCAGATGAACGGCGAAGAGATCCCGATCGACCATGGCTTTCCGCTGCGGGCCATCGTGCCGGGCCACTACGGTATGGCTTCCGTTAAATGGCTCACCGGCATCCGCATCCTGACGGAGCCCTTCAAAGGCTACTGGCAGACCTCTGACTACGGCTACTGGGATTACGACGAAAACAACAATCCGATGCGGCGAGCGCTGGGGCAGATGGCGTTGAAATCGGCGATTGCCCGGCCACGTACTCGCGAATTCATCCCGGCAGGAGAGAGCTACCGTGTCTTCGGCGCTGCCTGGGGAAGCGACACAGTCGTTGAGCAGGTGGAACTCTCAACGGATGACGGAGAGACATGGGAACCCGTGACATTCCTCGATGAAGCAGTCCCGTTCGTCTGGCGTCGCTGGGAGTTCGATTGGAAAGTTCCAGTAGAGAAGGGAACTTACATCCTGAAGTCGAGAGCGACGGATAGCCAGGGTAACGTTCAGCCTGACCACCACGATAAGAAGTTCGGCACCTATGTGATTCACCATACGTTTGGGATCGAAGTGGTCGTTCGCTGATGATCGAGAACTTTCGAATCCGGGTTTTCCGAACGGTAGCGCACCACCTCAACTTCAGCAGGGCTGCGGAAGAGCTTCTCCTCACGCAGCCTGCAGTCACCCAGCAGATCAAGGCGCTCGAAGACCAGATCGGCGTCTCGCTCTTCGATCGCGGAGGCGGGAGGATCGTTCTGACCCCAGGAGGTACGGCATTACTGCCATTTGCAGAGCAGATGAAAAATCTCGAAAGTGAGGCTCTCGTGGCTGTTGCAGGTGCATACGGAGGACATGCGGGAGAGTTGTCGATTGGAGCCTCGCAGACCATTGGGCAATATCTGCTGCCTAGATTCGTGGCCGCATTTGTGAAGACCCATCCGAAGATCCATGTCACAGCTCGGAGCGGCAACACAGATCAGATGCTGGAGGCTCTGGTCGCTGGTGACATCCAAATTGCGTTGATCGAAGGTCCGGAGCAGCGCAGAGACGTGCACATCGAAGCGTTCATGGAAGACCAACTGGTATTGGTTGTTCCGGCAAATCACGGATGGGCAGAGCAGGAGATAACGCTTGAAGATCTCCGGACGGAGCCCTTGCTGATGCGCGAGTTCGGCTCTGGCACGCGTCGAATCATAGAAAGCTGCCTGGCGAAGGCGGGCCTGAAGATGAAGGAACTGACGCCGGGCATGGAGCTTGATTCCAATGAAGGCCTGCTCAATGCCGTCGAAGCCGGGCTGGGCTATACCTTCGTTTCTCGATGGGCCGTACGCAATCAGCTTGCTCTGGGAACGCTCAAGCTCTCCAGGGTCAAAGGGCTGAAGTTTTCACGGAGCTTTTCCATGGCTTACCCCGCTGGCCCAGAACCTGTCGGGAACGTGGGTGCCTTCCGCGGCTTCCTGCTTGCTCAATCGCTGAAGCCCATCAAGCGCACGAGTAAGCCGAGCGGTCGCTAGCCTCTGCTGGAGATGCCAACTTAGACAAGGTTTCAAGCCCAAGGATGCATCGATCAATTGTCTGAGCCCGAGTCTCGAGCATCGCGATCGAAGTTGCAAGGCGGCTCTGGTCGGAGGACTCCAATCGACGTGCCTCAGCCTTGAAACCGTCGCTCTCAGTTGTCCATATCGAGATCAAATTGTGGAGTTGCTCTTCGCTCATCACGCTGAATTGTAGCGACTATACAGAATGATGGTTATCGAAGGTAAGTTATTGGACCTCAAGGACTTATTCAGTATAGCGGCAAGAGCGCAATACTCTCGGACCACCTTCTCGGCCTATTAGATGACAGCTGATTCGGCTCAAGCTGAAGCTCAATGATGAGTCGGCCTGTTCTCGTCAATTGACGTTCGGCCTTGATAAACACAAGCCGACTATCAGGCGAAACTCTTAGGGTGGGCAAGCCCAGCGTTCGTGAGCTTTTCCCAGTTGCCATGTGCAAACGCTTCCTTAGCTTCCTGCGATAGCTCGGCGCTGAGCAGGAATGAACGCCCCGGCTGCCCGGGCCGGTACTGGTAGGGATAGTCGCTGGAAAACAGAATCCGTCCCTGCCCCACAACATCTACGGCTCGTTTCAGGTACTCCTGACTCCACATCCCGCTGGGGGTAACGTACAGGTTCTGCCGGAAGTAGTCCTCAATGGGGCGCCCGAGCTTTGCCACTCGCGCAAGCGACTTGAGCCGCTCAAGGTAGAAGAGCACGACCTCGCCCCAATGACCGAGAATGATCTGAAGATCAGGAAAACGGTCGAACACGCCCGCCAGAATCAGCCGTACAAACTGGATACCGGCCTCATAGTGCCAGCCCAGGCCAAACGTCGCGAAGGCTAGATCAACCGTCTCGCCGAATCCTGAATAGAGGTCTGCTCGAACAGAAGCTTGCGGGACTTGAGGATGGATGAACAGCGGTACACGCCGCTCTGCCGCTGTGCGCAGCAATGGAATGAAGTCAGGGTGATCCAGGTTCTTATCGCGTACACGACCACATACCATCGCACCGCGAAACCCGAGGTCCTCCACGGTACGCTGCAGTTCCAAGGCTGCTTCCGGCGGCGCAGCCATGGGAAGGACCGCGAACCCCTGAAACCTGGTTGGGTACTTTGCAATGGTCGCGGCGATCAAATCATTGGTATCTTTCGCGAGATTAATGCTCTCTATTGGTTCCAGGTTATGAAGTGCGGGGGTCGTGACGGAGAGAACCTGAACGTCAATTCCACTCTCATCCATAAGTGCCAAACGGCCATCACCCAAGTCTTCAAGCATTCGACCCATCTCGCCTTGGTCTAAATGGTCCGTACCTTCCGCACCAATCGGTGACGCGTTCCACGCGGCGTGGATTCGCTGAGGAAGTATATGTTCTTCAATGCTGATGATCTTCATTGATTCCCTTCTCGGGTGCTGCTATCACGGCGTATTTAGTATTACGAGAACGCCACATGCAGCCAATGGCTGAAAGGGCATACCCCATATGCAGCAAATGAATGCTTCCTTCGATAACCTCGACCTTCGCTCACTGCGCATGTTGAAACAACTCCTCGATTTGAAAAGCGTCACTAAGGCCGGCGAAGCTTTAGAACTCAGCCAGCCCGCTGCAAGTCGGGTGCTATCGCGATTGCGCCTTACGCTCGGTGATCCACTTCTGGTTCGGGGTCGTCAGGGCAACACGTTGACGCCAAGGGGTGAGGAACTTCGACCGGCGGTAGCGGAAGCGCTGAGGTCTATATCAGTTCTTTTCGAACGAGAGGTCTTTGCGCCGTCCACAGCAAAACTGATCGTGCGGATCGCGACGACGGACCACGGTGCGACCGTAGTTCTGTCACCGTTAATTGAAATGCTCGGCACATTCGCGCCAGGCATCACGTTGGAGGTCACCCCATGGAGTGCACAGACCCTCCACGAACTGGAGACAGGCTGGCTTGACCTTGCCCTAGACTCCGAAAGCCGCCTACCCGAGAACTTTCATGCTCGTACCCTCTATCGAGAGAGATCCGTCTGTCTTGTTCGGCAGGGGCATCCGCTGCTTGACGGGCGAAGGAAAGATGGAAGCCTCGACCCCGCATTGGCATCCGCTTATCCGCAGATCGTACTCCTGTATCCCGTTGGCGACCGGTTGGAGGGAGACGATCCACTTGCTCGCTTCGGTCATCCGTCACCAAGGATTGCGTTGCGAACGCCCTATTTCGCTTCCGCTCCAATGATGCTCACGCATACGGATCACTTCATCATCCTCCCCTCACGCCTGGGACGCGTGCTGGCTGACTCGGCACCGCTTTCGCAGATTCCCCTGCGCGGCGAAACACCATTTGCTTACCGCCTAATCTGGCACGAGCGAACGCAAAAGGACGAAGGCTTGGGATGGTTGAGAGCCCAGATGTACCGGCTTCTCAAATAACAGAGACGGGCTCCTCCTTACTATGCTTGCCCAGCAAAGCATTCAACTATTGCCAAATCGCCTGTAGTTTAATAAGCCGTTCAGCCCAAATACGGTGAAGATGATCCCCAGCAGATAACGAGCGACAATCTCTACGATCTCACTGCACTCCTCCTGCCGAAGCCTTCGCTAAGGCTTGTGTGTCGATGTACTCCCGGATTTTTGTCAGTTTGCCATTTCGAACGGTGATGTCGAAGACCCAATGATCCTTGAACGTCTTATTGGTGGCCTTGATCTTCCCAATAGCGACTCCAACAACCAAAACCCGGCCTCCCTGCGCCACGAATTCCGGAGGCTTCGGGTATGTCGTCTCTATCTCTTCAGCCGCCTTGCGCAGCACAGCCGCCACACCCGCGTGCCCACGATGCGTGCCAGCCAACGGCCAATCCTCGCCTGGGATGTTCCACTCCATGCCTTCGTCAATCAGCGCCAGCAGTGCTTGCTCGTCGCCGCTTCCTATCGCTGCAAAGAAATTCTTCACAACCTGCACGTTCTCTTCTTCGTTGCTCATCGATTCTCTCCTCTCCTTCGTCAAGTGCGTCCGTATGAACGGAACCGTTCACAAATAATCCCACTCGCCCGCAATCGCAAACCGATTACTGCTGCTTCTTGAACACATCCTGAAAGATCAGGTGCCCCCAAGTTGCGCCGCGTGCGTGCACAAGCCATCCGCCCTCGTTCAGCTTGCCCAGTTTCACGGGTGCGAACCCTAGTTCTTTAGCGACCTCCTCCACGGTAGCGACAGCATCGTCATCGTCGCTCGACAAAAACACCACCCGGTATCCTCCATCGACCTGCGGATCGGTCGCCAGCCTGGCCGCACCCAGGTGATTGAAGCCCTTCACGAATTTGGCGCCGGCGAACGACTTCGCTGCGAACGCTGACGACGGGAGACCGTCGAGTTCCTCAGGGGGGAGGGGAAATGAATTCATCGCGTCGATGATCGTCTTGCCGTCCCAACTCGGCAGCGCCTTCGCAACCTCTCGATGTTCCCCAAACGGAACGGCCAGGAAGATCGTGTCCGCCTTGAGCGCTTCCTCCAGCGACTTGGTAACAACCTTCGGCCCAATTGCACGAGCCTGTGGTTCCAGCTCTGCAGGCGGGCGGCGGCTCGCGACGATCACATCAATGTCCTTACGCGCAAACGCTTGGGCCAGCGCCTGGCCGATCTTGCCGAATCCAACAATTGCGTAGCTCATGCTGTTTCTCCGATCTGGTGTGAGAACGAAAGTTTGAAAGTGTCGTCCCGCGACTTGCCGTGCTGGAAAGCCCGCCGCAGGACGCGCGATTAGACCTGCGCCATGCCGCCAGCGACGGCGAGCTCGACGCCGGTAATGTAAGAACTCTCATCAGAGGCAAAGAATGCAACTGCTGCCGCGATTTCTTCTGGCTTGCCTCTGCGGCCGAGCGGGACTTGTGAAGCGAATCCTGCTATCGCTTGTTCGAGCATTTCAGGGGGGATGCCCGCTTTCTCAAGTGCCTGGGTTTCGATAGGTCCCGGGCTTACCGCATTCACGCGGATTTTGCGGTCTTTCAGTTCCAAGGTCCAGGCACGCAAGAAACTGCGCACAGCCGCCTTAGCCGCGGCATACACAGCAAAGGTCGGCAATCCCATTACGTTTGCGACCGAAGTGTTCAGGATGATCGAGCCTCCATCGTTGAAGAGCGGAACGGCCTTCTGCACGGTAAAGAATGTGCCCTTCGCATTCAAATCGAAGGTCGTGTCGAAGTGAGCTTCACTAACGGCTTCCAGCGGTGCGACTTCACCCCAGCCGGCATTTGCGAAGAGTGCGTCGATGTGCCCGTGTTTCTCTTTCACGACGGCATAGAGCCGGTCCAAATCCTCTAGGCGCGTAATGTCGCCCGTGATCGTCGTGACGTTTCTCCCGATAAAGGCTGCAGCCTCTTTCAGCTCTTTCTCGCGTCGACCGGTGATTACAACGTGCGCGCCTTCTTCAACGAAGCGCTTAGCTGTGGCTAACCCAATCCCGCTGTTTCCGCCTGTGATAACTGCAACTTTTCCTTCAAGCTTTCCCATACTTGCTCCTTTTCGTAATCGCATAACATCCGATACATGGGAGTAGATTCCTCATGAGACGGACGGGAACTGCCCAGGAGTCCAGACATTTTGTCTATTCGTCCAAACAGAGAGGCTGAGAGTGGATCCGATAACAGATGTCTTTCGTACGCTGCACGTAACCGCATTCGGTCAGCACAGGCTCGAAGCCACCGCCCCGTGGGGACTCAGGGGGGGAGGGGCGGAGAACGAAGAGAAACCGCCGAATACCGGCAAGCATCGGCCACCGGCAGAGTTGGCGCACTTCGCCATGCTCTCGCGTGGCAATTGCTGGCTCAACGTCGAAGGCATCAAGGAGGCGATTCCACTCACCGGAGGCGATTTCATCTTGCTTGCCCGTGACACTTCAATCGTCATGCGCGACAGCCCTCGCACATCACCGAAATCGACATTTCGTGAGGCCGCCGCCAAGGCCAAGAGCAACGTAGCTCATTGCGGAGGCGGCGGCGCACCAACGACCATCGTCTGCGGGTCTCTCAGCTTCGACCGTGCCAGCCTGAAACCCGTCACTCAGTTATTACCAAACTTCATTCTGATCAAGGCCGATCAGGCACGCACGTTCGCTCTCCACAACACCATGCAGTCTCTAGCGTCGGAGATGGCAGACCAGGTGCCAGGGTCTGAAATCGTCGCGACCCGCCTCGCCGAGGTTCTCTTTATACAGGTACTCCGGGCGTATATCGCGACGGAACCGGAACGCAAACAAGGATGGCTTCGGGCGGTATTCGATCCTCCCATCGGCACTGCCCTGACCGCCTTTCACGATCAAGTGGGCGCGCCATGGACAGTCGAGTCTCTGTCCGCAGCAGCGGGCATGTCTCGATCCGCATTTGCACTGCGTTTCAAAGATCTGCTCGGACAGACACCTTTGGAATACGTAACCGAATGGCGAATGCAGAAGGCGATGCAGCTACTCGAACAGCGTGATAAGAAGCACGTCGACGTTGCTCGATTAGTCGGTTACGAGTCCGATGCGGCATTCAGTAAGGCCTTCAAGCGAGTGGTTGGAGCCAGTCCAGGGGAGTACCTCAAACGTGGATTGGAAGACCACAGGCAGGCCCAATAGGCACCGTTCTCGTCAGCTGTGATCTCCATGAGCGACAAATCACTAATGCACTCATCAACATCGGATTTCGGCTCCCCTGCGACGATCGTCGTTTGAGAGGGCGAGCTTTCATCTGGGCTGTGATTTGATCAGCGAATGCTGAGCCGCGCGTTTCTGTCCTGTAACGCCTCCTCTGATCTAGGCAGAAACATCTCCAGGCGAAATTCGACTGCTTGCGTCTGGATGGCTTCCACGGTGGGCCGGAAGCTTTCGTCGTAGAGCCGGAAGGCCGCCTGGATATCGGTCGGGTGTTGCGCGAGCGCATCGGCGAGTGCTGCGGCGCCGAGGATCGCTACGGAACCACCCATGCCTGCGGCTGGCGATGGGCAGTAGCCAGCATCGCCCACCAGGACGACACGCCCCTTCGACCCCCAAGCACAACGCCACGGTTACGCTCGAGCACAACGCGGTACTCGTTGTTCTGCCTGCCAAAGGTGGCGTAGGAGCGCGTGAACATGTCCAGCTCGAGGCTGCGCTTGCAGCCGACGTCATGCTGTGAATGCATATCAACATAGTCAAATCTTGTTCAGGCTTAATCTGCACAATGCACAGTTCCAGACGGACACTCAGCGGGTTTTGAAGTCTCCTAGAGTCATGCCCCTTCAATCCTTCTTCGTTTGCCGTGTAAACCCCGACGGGTCCGAAGATTGGATCTGCCTAAGGTGCTTTCAAGCTGCTGCCAATAGCCTGAAGACGAGCGAAATGGAAGCAACTGCATCTGCACACTTCTGCAGGGACCTTAGGCTTGAGCAGGCCTTATGGTGTGCTTTGCAAGCTGAGCTGGTTAGGTCATCCCGTCTTCTGGGCGACGTCGAATCCCCAGCCCATGATTAGCGAGTCAGTTTCCGCCATGCGACGGGGTGTATGCACCCTGTCTTCGCACGAAGGCGTCCCAAGTGACGTATGAAAGAACAATTGAACGGCCGTGATGTAGGAGTGGTCAATGGTGACCGTGTGGTTTCTGTGCCTTCTTTCCTGAAGCATCAGAGAAGCGAAGTGGCACCACTAGACAACTAGAATGAACGAAGATGTTGGAATCAGGCACGTCTACTGTTCAGCCCGTCATTGCGCAGCAACGGGCAGTCGATCTCTTCCTTGCTGGAGGCAATCTTCGGATCGACGCCTACGCTGGGACAGGTAAGACCACCACCTTGAGACTGCTGGCCGGCAGCAAGCCCGGTAGAGGGCTGTACCTCGCCTTTAATCGTGCCATCGCAGTCGAAGCGCAGCAACGCTTCCCTTCTCACGTGAAGTGCGCCACGACACACTCTGTGGCGTACCGGGGTGTACGCCGAAAGCTCGGCTATCCGCAGTGGAAGCTCACCGAGTCACTCACTCCCAATTTGATCCTCGAAGCGTTCCGTCTCCCTCAGACGGTGTCGTTCCATAGCGGTGTGGTGTTGGAACAGAGATCTTATGCAGCGATCCTCCGTGACGGGATGAAGGCATTTCTGCAGAGCAGTGACAAGGCGCCGGGATCAGCCCACATTCCCCGGTACGGCATGCTTGAAACGCTGAGCTCAGGGCAGTTCGACAGTTTCGCTACACAGGCTGCTGAGCACCTCAGTTATCTCTGGATGGCGATGCTTGATCGAGAACGAGGCCTACCACTTGGCCATGACGGTTATCTGAAACTATGGGCCTTATCGGAGCCCCGTGCCGAAGTCGACTACATTATGGTCGATGAGGCTCAGGACCTGAGCCCGGTCCTGCTGGATGTGCTCAACCAGTCGGCATGCCAGATCGTCTATGTGGGGGATCCATACCAACAGATCTACGAGTGGCGTGGGGCCGTGAATGCGATGCAACAGGTTCATACACAGCACCGCTGCCTCCTCTCACAATCATTCCGATTTGGACCGGCAATCGCCGCGGCAGCAAGCATCGTTCTCCGCACACTCGGCGCACGAGAATCGTTGCGAGGGTCTGCTGCTATCGACTCACACATCGGACGGGTTCGACCGGACGCGATCCTGGCTCGCAGCAACGCGGGGGTGATCGCAAACGTTCTCCGTTGCCTTGCTCAGAACCTGCGCTGCGCGGTGAGTGGCGGTACCAAGGAACTGGAACGTGTTCTCTCGGACGTGCAGCGCGTGAAACAAGGTCAGGTGGCACAGTCGCCCGAGCTCCTGGGGTTTCAAAACTGGAGAGATGTGATGAGCTTCAGTGCCCAGCCAGAAGGCGGAGGACTCCGGCCGCTGGTCAACCTGGTCCAGGAGCATGGTGAGGCCCGTATGCTCCGGGCTCTCTCTGTCTGTGAGTCGAGCGAGGCCACCGCGCAGGTCATCTGCTCCACGGCGCACCGTTCCAAGGGACGCGAATGGAACTACGTGCACCTCGATAGGGACTTCGAAGCAGGCTTCGTCCGCGCCACTCAGCTTCCTCCCGCTGAGGTCAGTAGGGCCACAGCCTCCGAAGCACGCTTACTGTACGTTGCACTGACTCGTGCGAAACTCGGCGTGCACTTGCCTCGCGAGACTGCAAAGCGATTCGGGATCCGTAGCACCACGAACGAGCTGCTCGGACGTTCTGCTGGATAGCACGAGGTCAGCTCCATCAGCGGCGACCGGGAGCAGTCCCGGTGGAGATGCGAGGACCAGTGATTGTCCGAAGACGCCTTCACGCCGGCTGCCTATTTGCCGAACCACGGCAAAGCAACAACAGCTAGCTGCGTGCTACTTCCCTGCTGACTCAGAAAACAGCGGCGCCTGTGCATGCCGCGGTAGCTGCTGTATCTGTCTTTCCTGATCCTCAAGGTGATCCAGGATTGCTGTGACAGCCTTCCGCACCACTTGAGTCTGCTCGACACCGTAGCGGCGGGCCAGGCGCTCGAAGCGATGCTTCTCTGTGCGCGGCAGGCGGACCGAAAGGGTCAGCAGGTCCTGCTTTTTAGGCTTCATCGGGTTGGTCTCGTCGAGACGGATTGAGTTCAAGACCAACTCCGTAAAGTCTTTCGCAATGTCGACCGCGCTCTTCATGCCTTGATCATACATATGCGACACAAGCTGCAAGGTCGGTCAACTTTGAGCACACAAGCTGTACAGCGCAAGCCCAATACTGCTTGACAACATAGGAAGAAACTAAAGTTCTATGAGTAAAGGATTTGGGCTGTACAGCGCGTAACACCGAGCACCTACTCTCCCTCATCTTTGCCCATCGCATCATCATCGTCGTCGTTTCAGGGGAAACTTATGTCTGACCGTATAGCGGAGATTGATCGGAAAACGTCAGGACGCGGATCACGCCAGAGAATGCTCGCTGTGGCTCCGACACAGCTACAGCTCCGGCTGACGGATCTTCTCATTTCGGTCAGCTCGCATAATCGCGCCGAGCTATTCGAATGGTGCTCGATCTGCTTTTCGCCTGCCTGCTGCCAGCCGACCTCTCACCCGGGCGCTACTAATGCAGCTCTCGCGCAGACTAGACAGCAGCGGAGCAGAATGACTATGCAGGCGGCAATCCTGCGCAAGCAAGCGAGACGATAAAAGAGGAACTCTCCATCCCCGCTCGATCCGCACCATTCAAGGGGGTTCACCCATGTGAGCGTCATATCTGATCCGAAGCGTGATCCCTCACACACTGATACCGAAGCCATAGCTGTGTTCATGCTTTGGGGCGATCTCGACACGCTGTTCCTTGGCCATGTCTGGCACATGGGCGCTCTGCTGCGAAACCTCATGCCCGAGTGCAATGGGCAGCTTTTCCCGATCGTTCGTGAAGAGCTGCGCATCGTGCGCGCCGCGCGAGACTGCCACATAAGCCATGCGATTGTTGAGCAGATCTTTCGCGCCCAATTCGGTATCGACATGGACCAGCACACGCTCAGCGGTCTGCCCCTGACTGGAATGGCTTGTGACGGCGTAGCCATGATCCAAGTGCGGATGCTTCACAGGATCGATCTGCACGAAACGGCCATCATCCATGCGTAACGCCATGCGTCCTTCCGTGATGCCCTCCACTGTCCCCAGCTCGCGATTGGCAACCTTCAAATCATTCGCCGGCGCCGTGAACTGGATTCGATCTCCCGAAGAGAATGCGCGCTCTTCCTCACGGTAGACCGACACACCCGACTGCCGGCGAGGATCGTAGCTCTGCTGCCGTCGGTCGTTCAACTCCACCGTGATGCGGTTCTGTTTGCCGTCCACGTCAAGTACGTGCGCGTACTCGCCCTTGTCGATGCCGGTTTCCTTTGAAGCACGACTGTAGCGAAGCACATCGCCAACCTCGTACTTTTCCGCCCAGGTCCGGGCCGCGCCCGTGAGATCCTGCCGTGGCACCAGCGTCTGGATGCGGTGCTCTTCCCTGCTCACAAGACCTTGCTCCTGTAGTTCGGCGCGGATTCGGCCATTGATCTCGGCGCGAGAGCGGTTGTCGGGTGAGACGACCAGCGTGTTCTCCGGCGACTTCGCGTATTCCTTCGCTATCGCATTCATGCGCTCTTCGCGGCCACGGAACTCATGCACCCGCCCTTGGTCATCCAGCTTCTTTACCGCCGCGCCCACTTCGCCACGCGAAAGCTGCTCGATCACATTGCGAAGCTCTGGATCCTTCTGCCGCACGATCTGATCGAGCGAGATCGTCCTCATGCCTGCCTGCTGCAACTGCGCAAACGGCTTGCCAGCATCCACGGCCTCATGCTGCCTGCGGTCGCCCACCAGCAGAACGCGGTCGTTCCGATGCAGGCGCGTTACGAACTCGTGCATCTGTTTCGTGGAAGCAAGTGAAGACTCATCCAGCACATAGAGCCGCTTCTCTCCGCTGTCCGGCTTCTGTCCACGCGCTAGGTGCATCTGCAGCGTTGAAGTCTCGATCCCGGCCTCGCCCAGCTTTTGAGCCGCCCGTGACGTGGGCGCAAAACCCTCCACGCGATAGCCCTCGGCCTCTGCTCCTTCACGCACGACGGCCAACGTCGTCGTCTTACCCGCGCCGGCTACGCCGTCGATGGCGACGATCTTCTCTCGGGAAGCAAACAGCTCCTCGGCAGTCGTGCGTTGCGAAGCGTTCAGCTCCGGGTGCCGGTCGATGGTGTCGAAGCGTTCCCGGCCTTCCAGCAGCATAGGATGGCTGAAGTTCCGTTCGTTGCCCTGCCGCATGACGGACACTATCTCGCGCTCCATGCGCACCATTTCAGCGGTCGTGATCTGCGGTCCCCGCACATCAGCCGGAGCCTCGCGGAACTCGCCCGCCTGCATGCGGCGTTCGAACTCCTGCCGAACCTGACTATGGGTAATCTCGCCCATGCCACGATCCAGAGCCGTCTCGTACAGGGCGCGGCGGTCCTGCACAGCTTGCCGCTCGAACAGATGATCGCGGGCATAGGTGACGGCCTGTTGCGCCTTCATCTCCGGAGAGTATGCCTGTTCCTGCCGGACCTTGTGCGTACGCTCCAGGGCCTCGGCGACCACGCGATCGGCCTGATGGCCGTGCTGCGCCGCAATCTCCTGGTGGGCTCGCTGCACCTCCGTCGGCGTCTGCAGTTCCTTCTTATCCCGCGTGCGGTGTGCTGCGATCTGTCCAGCGGCCGCGCCGTCGATGCCCTGCTCTCGCTTGTAATCCTGCACCTGCTGACGGCGTGGGCTCGACGCTTCCAGGTACTCGCGGGTGTAGCCCTTGATCTCTGGCTGTCCATCCTTGCCGCGCTCGATCTCATATCCGAGATCTTGCAGCCGCGTGGCCAGCTCCGCCCGGTAGATTGCCGTGCCGTAGTGCTGCGAAGCGTACAGCTCATGCGACTGCACAGAACGGGTCTGCCCGTTCTCACGCTCGGTGACGTTGAAGATCACTGCATGGGTATGAAGCTGCGGCGCGGCATAGCCTTCCACCGGCCTGGCAGTGTCATGCTCAAACGTCGCCGCCGCAAACTTGCCCGTCGTCTCCGGGGCATGCACATTACCGATGCGGGCCTGCGTGTAGTGCTCGATCTCCCGCAGGGCCACACGTACACTCTCGCGATGCGCTTCCCTGACGCGATCATCGCCTCCGACCAGTGAGGTCAGCGAAACAGACTTCGGAGCGGAGAACGTCGCGTCCCATCCGGCGCGATGCTCCACGCTGGTGACTTCCCTGCCGCCCTTGCCCTCATAGGTTCGTGAGACCTGGTGCTTCACCAGCTGCTGTTCGGTGATCGGGTGCTGGCCCTCGCTCAGGCGGGCAAAATGCTCGTTGCCTACGGAACCGGAGAGACCCCAATTCTCCGCAAGCCGCCCCTGCCACTCGCTGAAGCCCTGCTGGTCGCGGCTCCAGTAGTTCTGCCGCTCTGACGCGAACTCACGTGCGTGGTACGTCCGTGCCTGGCCGGCTGAAAGTGCTTTAGAAGACATGGTGAGCATGGAGACCTATCGACGCCCTGGTTTAGTCGACGCTACGTTAGCAACTGTGGTCTTGTACCTCAAATTTTGCAATTGATCACGCCATTCTGAACAGAACCATTTAACTCTCACGCGCGGCGAGCGTAAACTGTCCGGCAAGGCGGTACGATGGCGTACTTTACTGAAGCTGAAGAGTCTCTTCTCAAAGAATTTTTTCTCACCTGCTTTCCAAACCCGGAACGAAACGGTTGTCCTGATGAACTTGCCTTAAAGGCTTTTGCCGAGGGGACCACTCCCAAAGGATCCACCTCCGTTCTGAGCCATGTCTCGTCGTGCTCTGAATGCTACGACGAGTATGTCCACTACAGGATGGACATGAAAAGTAGATAGCACAATCCACATCAGGAGAACTCATGTCACTCATCTCGCGCTTTGCAAACGCTTCGTGGACTGTCCTCAACAGCGTTGGTCGTAAGGATGGGCAGCTGCCCACACCTTCATGGTCTACATCGCGGCTGCTTAAGCGCACTGAACGCCATTTCCCACCGCTTGGCCCACGTTTTACGCAATCAGTTTGCCCAGCTTGCCAGCTAGAGACACGTGACGCGATCATCCGAGGCCGGGGGAAAAGCTCTTCTCTTTTCGCCGACGAAGCGTTGATTGAAGCCGAAGTCGTCGAAGTCAATGGTCAGGTTGTCATGCGCAAGTACTGCGCCCGCCATGGGCAAATCGAAGATGTACTAGCTCGCGACGCTTCCTTTTTCTGGCGCATGGAAAAGCTGTTCCCTGGATGCGACTTCCCGAGACGGGAGAATGCAGACTCTCTGGGCTCTCACACAGTTCAGTATGGACGTGGTTCGTTTCTGATCATCGATCTGACGACTCGCTGCAATATGAAGTGTGAACCGTGCTTCATGAACGCTAATGAGATCGGCCACGTTCACGAACTGAGCCTTTCTGATATCCGCAAACAGCTCGACTATGCATTGACCGTGGAACCTCGTCGCGAGATCAATATTCTCTTCTCAGGAGGAGAGCCGACAATATCGGCTCATTTCTTGGAAGCGGTCGCCTATGCAAAGAGTATTGGACTGCACAGGCTACATGCCGCGACGAACGGCTTGCGGTTTGCTGAAGATCCAAGCTTCGCAATTGCAGCAAAGGGTGCCGGGCTGCACGGAGTTTACCTTCAATTGGATGGCGTGACGAATGACACCAACGTTCATCGTGGTATCGGAAACCTCTTCGATCTGAAAGTGAAAGCACTCGACAACATCAGCGCTGCCGGCCTGCATACGACCCTTCAGGTAACCGTCATCAACGGCGTAAACAATGCGCGCTTGGCAGAAATAGTGGAGTTTGCAGCCAAGCGTTCTGACCAAATCCTTGGCGTTGTCTTCCAACCAGTAATGTTCACAGGAAGAGATGAGCAGATCACGGAGACGCGGCGCAAACAGCAACGCTATACCTTGTCTGATCTTTCGGATGATCTGAGCCAGCAGTCTGGCATCGTCTGGATGCCTGGACGCGACTGGTTCCCTATGGCTACATACAACACTCTCGCAATACTTCTCGACACATTAAACCCTCATCGGGCCATGGGCTCAACATGTGTAAATGCGCATCCCGATGCAAGTGTGGTGAGTCCGCTCATAGTAAATAGGACCACAGGTGAACCTACCCCTCTCGCCTCATTCTTCAATGTCGAAAGGTTCCTCAACGACATGGAAGCAGTGCTCGAGCGTGGTCGTGGTGCGCTGATGAGCAAGGCCTCAATCCTAGCGTCACTTAGGAGAAATTTCGAACAGCGACTCGCCCCTATCAACTTTCGTTTTACTGACCTCTTGCAATTGGCTTCCCGCTCAGCGGCTCGTTTTGATTCAAGCAGCGAAGAGCGAATTTACTCCCAAGACAAATGGTCCCTACTCATCGCCTCCGGTATGTGGTTTCAAGATCTCTTCAATTACGAACTTCCGAATATCCAACTCTCCACCGCCCTCGTAGCCGATCTTGGTGTGGAAGGTCTTTCTCCGTCTGAGATCTCTTTTTCGTTCAAGAATGCGGTTGGCTGGCGACAAATAGTTGAGAATCATGCCTCAGTGCCTACCTTGAGCGATTGGCATCGCTCACAAGGTCGCCACGCAATTTATGCCAACGGCGTCAGTGTTACTGTCGATGAGCTCACCTCGTCACTAAAAAGATGTTTCGCCGAAGAGCCTTCCTCAGGAGGTTACATTCTTGAACGTTTTTCACGGCCAGAAGTTAACGGTGAACCTTCACTGCGTTAGTTTGCCTTAGTGTGAGTCCGCTTTTCAAAAAGCGGACTCAGTTGCTTGACCCTGCTCGTCTGACGGAGGATTCAGACAGTGTTTTCAGCGCTTTCTCCGTATCGGAGCATTCAAGAAAAACATCAATACGCACCTCTACGGCTAGAACGCGAACAATACCTCAGTCACCTTCTGCAGCAGGGGTTTGATCGGTACGTGGTGCGTTCAACTGCCAACTACCTCTTACATATAGTCCGGATTTTCGAACTTAAGGAACTTAGGACAGTACAGGAGGAAGAGATCCTACGGGCTGGCGAGTCCTGGGCAAGCTATGAAGGTCCCCATCGTCTTCGACCTCATGTTGCTGGGGCGTCTACCGTGTTTATCCGAGTAGCAAAAGCATGGTTCCTCTTCCACGGTAAGCTAGCGCGTCCTCCTAGCGCTCCTTTCCATGACTTGGCAGCCCTCTTTGCTGTCGATCTTCGCTACCGCGGCCTTTCGACTGCCACAGTGACAGGCTATAGCTCGCGAGCGGACATGTTTCTACGCTGGTTAGCATCGGAAATTAACGACTTTGGCGCTGTTTCGATACATCACGTCGATCAATTTATTGCTGTTAAACGCACTGAAGGGTGGAAACCAAGAGGTGTTGCCACCCAATGCCAGGCGTTACGCAGCTTTTTCAGATTTTGCGAGATGCGCGGTTGGTGTGATTCTGGAATTCCTCTAGGGATCCGCAGTCCGCGCATACCCAAGTATGAAAATGTACCGAAGGCACCCTCATGGCCTCAGGTGCAAAAAATGGTTCGCTCCATTCGGGGTCTGGACCCGGTCTCGTTGCGGTCAAAAGCAATCCTTACCCTTCTCACAATCTATGGGCTTCGGAGCAGCGAAGTGACAGGCTTACGATTGGACGATTTTGATTGGAGAAGCGAAACGTTTACAGTCCGGCGAGCAAAACGTGGTGGTATCCAGCACTACCCAATCCAATACGAGGCCGGCGAAGCAATCTTGGACTACCTGCAGCGAGGCAGACCCAAATGCGAATCTCGGCTTCTGTTCGTGTCGGCGCGCCGGCCTTACGGCAGGCTTTCCCAGTCGCCGATGTACCACACTGTAGATGTGGCGATGCGTAAAGTTGGGATAAACCTCGAACATACTGGGCCACATGCGTTGAGACACGCATGTGCCACGCGTCTTCTTCAAAAAGGTTCCTCTTTAAAAGAGATTGCAGACTTCCTCGGCCATAAGGACATTAAATGTGTCGGCATTTACGCACGATTCGACTTGCAATTGATGCGCAAGGTTGCAAACGTCAGTCTTGCGGGGCTGTGATGCGATTAGAGCAGGCAATAAGCGCCTACATTGAGCAGAAAAGAGCTGGCGGAGCAGCCTTTGCGAAGGGTGCTCAGATTCTGCGCTCCTTCAGTCGTCACGTCAGAAATATGGATCTTCAAGATATTTCTGAACGCCAGATTACAAATTTTCTGAATGGTCCACAAACGTCGACGGTTACGTGGCGTTCCAAACATCTTCTCTTAAAGCACTTCTTTTTATATTGGCGAGCCCGGGGTGAAGTCGCCGGACTGCCTCTCCCTCCCTCACGAGCACCAGTGCCACAGGTCTTTACGCCTTATATCTACTCCCGTTCAGAGGTGAGGCAGCTTTTGCAAGCGACGCGGGTCTCGCAAAGAGACAAAGCATGCAAGTTTGACGCTGGTACGTTCCGGGCTTTTCTTCTGTTTCTATACGGCACGGGAGCGCTTACCGGTGAGGCCCGTCGCCTTAAACGGTGTGACTTGGATCTCCGGCGCAGACGAGTCACGATAAGGGGTAGTCAATTTGGCAGATTTAGAGTGCTTCCCATCGGCACCGATCTCTACGGTATCTTGCGCACCTACATCAATTCGAGGCAGCGCAGAGGAACCAGCAGTGAACACTTTTTCTCGGACGTGGACGGGCACGCGTTGAATGAAACCACTCTGGCGAAGAGCTTCCAGCGTTTGAGAAGGATCGCTCAAGTGGTGAGACGGGACGGATACCCCTACGCACCGCGTTTACATGATTTCCGGCACACGTTCGCTGTACACCGGCTTTCCTCTTGGTTCAAGAGGAAAGCTGATATCAACCGAATGATCCCAGCCTTATCGGCCTACATGGGGTTAGTAGGACTTGGCTCTACCGAACGTTACCTTACGATGACGTCAGAACGTTTCCGCACACAATTGGATAAGCTCAGTCCCAAGAGGAGCAAGAAACACTGGCGGGATGACGCAGCTCTTATGCAATTTATTGAGGGTCTTTGACCCGTTTAGCCGCTTTCGGCTCCGAAGGTACTTGCTGCAAGTTGGTTTTTACTCGATTTCATTGCTGCTGTCCCACGTAAATCCTTCCCGCTTCACCTCGGGAGGCTTTCCCAGCGGCAGTTCGGCCTGCAGCTGCTTCGACGTTGGAGCAGGTACTCGCTTCTGAATTGGTGCATCCGTCAGTTTCTCCGCTGGCTTTGTCGGCGGTGCCTCTTCTCTCTTCCGCTCTACAAAATCCGCTTGTTTATTGCACTTCTTGGCCAGCGCAAAATTCGTCGGGATGACACGGTTTTCTTGCTTGATAAAACCATGTAGCGGCGCAAGCCCGGCAATTTCGGAAGCCATGACGAGCGGCTTCGTCGCGATCTCCATGGCGTAGGACTGCTTAGACCCGAGCAACTCCATGCTGCGCGACTCCTTCAGCCGCTCGATCTCGATCTCGCCGATCGCGTCGGAAACCCACTTGGCCGCACGCGGCTCAGAGGTCTTGAGGAAGATCTTCGTCGCCGGCTGGGAGAGCATAGCCTCGGCGTCCTGGCCATAGCGCTTCTCCATCTGGCTTTTACCCTGCAAGCCCATGACAACCGGATTGCCGTACTTGCGGTTTTCGGTCACGGCGGCATGAAGCTGCGGCAGCTTGTTGAGGCTGGCAAGCTCATCGAGCACGAACCAGACGGGTTTGGCTCCCTCGTTCACGCACGGTTCCATCATGCGCAGAATGAACAAGTCCAGCCAAACGGAGTGCAGCGGCAAGAGCTTCTCTCGGTACGCGGCGGAGGAAGTAAGGAACACCCACCGCGTGCGCTGAAACTTCCAGTCCTCGGTCCGGAAGCCAGGCTTGGTGTGATCTTCCGGCAACAGTTCCAGGCTGTCAGCGATCATGTTCAAGCTGGAGAGCACACCGGCTCGCTGCGCCGGGGCGGCAGGATCGACCAGCGCCGCCTGCGGCGTTCCCTTCACCCGCATCTCGATCTCTTCAGGATCACTCATCCACTGCAACAGGTCGCGGGTCTTCGGGTGCCACATCAGCAGCCGTGCCAGTACCCGGCGCGGCGCATCAGTGAAGAATGCTTTCTCGTATTCCTTCTCCGGCAACATCGCGGCGGCGATCGTCATGGCGATCTCCGGGCTCGATACCTCGCCCCGCAGATCCCACCAGGGGCAGCGGGCGTCGAGCGGATTGAGGATGAGGTCGCCCCGCTCCGGGTTATAGAACTCGCCCACGAAGTCCATCGCCGGGTCGTAGACGATGGCGCTCTCGCCTCGCTCCTGCACCTGCCGAAGGATCTGCCGGATGGCCGAGCTCTTGCCCGAACCCGTGTCGCCCATGAGCAGGATATGGCTCGACTCCAGCCGCTTCGGGATGCGGTAGCTACCACCGGGGAGCATGCCTCGTCGTTGCATCCGGAGCCGGATGCCATCCTCGCCCGAACGCCGGAACCGAGCAAGGCCGGACCCCAGCTCGGGGCCTTTGGTGCGACGGCCGTGTCGTTCTTCATGTGCCCGCGCTCTTCCGGAACCATGCCGGAAGTACTGCCATGCCGTGTACAGGGCAATCATCGCGGCAAGCGAATAGAGCAGTGGCCGGGCGATCAGCCATCCCGCACTCTCGCCCTCGAAGATCTGTGACCGAAGGTAGGGCGCCAGCTCCGCCGAACGCACCTTCTCGACAGGATCCTGCACGATGCCCTGCCATCCCCGAACCCGCGCGACAGCCGACAGCTTCACCGCAAGTTTGCTGTCCGGGTCGGCCTCGGAGTCGGCCGGGAGGAGCACCTCCGGCTTGCGCTTCGGTGCCGTCTTCATCACCCAACGAATGGAGGTGAGATTGCGGGGATGGTCCTCCGCGAAGCTGCTGGCCACGTATGCCGGAAGGTACAAATGCTGAAGGGGCGACAGAACCCAGGTCACCCACATCGCGGCCGGAAGAACCAGGAAGATCGGACCGCCAAGCAGCAGAACGAGGGCGAAGATCAGTCCGCCTCCCCGTCTCGGGAACTCCATCGGCCGGCTCACGGCTGACCTCCGACGCCACCCTCCTGGGCAAAACTTTCGAGGAGCTTCCGCATATCGGTGACCTTCCGGGCGTTTGCCTGGTCGCGAATCTTGAGCACGGACTCGGGGAGCAAATGCTTCCCTTCCGCGTTTGCCTGGGCCGTCGCATAGAAAAGGTTCAGGAGCATGTAGCGCATCGCCGACTGCTCACCCAGAAGCACTTCCATGGGATCAGCCGGACGCTGCCGCGCACTCCTCAGCGCTGTGTCCCGGAGCCACTCGGCGGACTTCTTGCCGTCACGTTCGGCGGCTGCTTCGACCTCCCGAAGCTCCTCCGGCGTCATCCGGGTCGAAAGGATCTTGGTGCGGAAGCCTGGCTTGTCCGAAGCGTTCTCGGGTGCGGAACCTGAATTACGGGGAGTGGTCATGGGGGATGGCCGCCTTGCAACCAACCTAGACGAGAGGAGAAGTGCGGTCAAGCGCCGTTTACGCCAATGCGGACCTAACTCCCCTGCAATGAACGCGTTTACGGAAAGCAGTGCTTTGGCGTTTACGGGGCGGAGTTGCCGGATTCACCGGCCGCGCATGGCTTCTGATCGGAGACTATCTAAGCTACTGACTCTAATGGGCGTATACGGCAGATTAAGCTTTCGTATACGTACGTATACGCCACAGATCCCATTTGGGGGTGATGTGTCATCTCTTCTCCCGCTGCAAAGCAGCGTAGATGCTTGTAAACCGTCTCTTAGGGTTGGGGTTACTGTTCGCCGACCGTTCTGTGGGTCTTTGGGGCGCGCTCATAGCGTTCCAAGTGCAGTGGCAATCCATCAGGCTTGTCGCGCGTGACGATGCGAAGTTGCGTTGCAGGACCACGCATTGCGTTCGACAATTGCACGAAAGCGAAATTCAAATGCATGCTGCGGCGGACCTCCGAAGAAGTTCGGTTTGGGTCACTTCATGAAGCGGACGACACTCCAAAGGATGGCCACAAGCACAACGGCAAGGACCCCAGCGTAGGGCAGACGCATGTCCCCACCGAGGGTGCATGACCTGCCATCAGGCAGCCCTGAAGCTGAGAGATTGCAAGCAGACCGAAGAGCGAAATTGTTTTGCGATAGGCATTGCGAGTGTGACCTGTCATGATTTCATCTCCTGCCTTTAAGGCTGGAGCAAGCGCGCCTCAGATGTTTGTTGATGGGCTTCATTGGCGCAGGATGCCAATAGGCTGCCAGCAAAAAGGTAGAGTTTCAACTGGTTCGAATCCAAGTTGGACGGAGCCGCTTGAGTTCGCTACATCCAAATGCCGGCGGTCCCCTGCAAGGCCTTCGTGGCATTCCTGACACCCTAAAGTGCTATGAGGAGAACAACGTTGCGCTGCTAGCCTCAGCCACATGGATCTGAGATCGTGGCGGGAAGCGGACAAATCTGAACATGTCGAACTCTTCACCGAGGACAGCGATGTTCTTGTGATCTACTGGCTCGCTACCGCAAGAGAACTCGCCTCTAGGCAGGACGCCTGGGAGAAGGGCTGGAGCCGGTTCGCAGATGCTGCGGAGAGCGAGTGCATGCGCCGGGGTCTGCCCATCGCAGAACTGTCGAAGCAGAAAGGTTTGGTCTTACTCAGCTAGCTTGTTGGCGGGAGGCGGCTACAACGGCCGCTGGATGCATGATCTGTGCTGGCCCACTGCCGGGCCACGGCCAGTTTCTGCGCGGTCGATTTCCCGACACAACCTTGCTGCCAACTCGCCGCCGCTCTGCATGGAATGCTGAAATTTATTGTGACTCCTGCCGCAGCAATCGTCGGTCGAAGAACTCCAGTGCGTAAGGGCAAGATCCAGGCCTGTGCGGCTAGCTTGCGAGCTATCCCTCGCCATCCGCGGTCAATGAGCGGAATCCGTTCAGAGCCCGAACCTGGGTGGAAATCTCCCGGACCTGAGTGGAAAAACCCTGTAGCGCTAGGTAAAACCATCAGTGTAGGTACCGAACCCGGGTGGAACGATCGCCTTGACGACGCTCCAGCGCCTAGAATGAACTCGTTAAGTCGTATCCAACACGCAATCAAAGCTCAACACCCGAACCCGGCTGGAAAAGCTTGAGTCTGAGGCGCCCTTCCGAGGCGAATTGCCGAACCGGGCTGGAAATAACGAGCTCCTTATCCCAACATATGACCCACGAGTCCCGCACCTGGCTGGAAATGAGCGCGCTAATCGGAGCGAGAGCCCCTTTTGTTCCCGGACCTGGCTGGAAATGAGGCCCCGGACCCGGCTGGAAATATTGCCGTACTTGGCTGGAAAACGTTCCGAACCCCGCTGGAACTGTGGTCCGAACCCTGTTGGAAGGCCTCCCGGACTCGGCTGGTAATCTTCCCGGACCCGGCTGGAAATTTCTTCCCGTCAAGTCCCTTGCTTGTAACGACTTCCGGAACGCTAAAGGTTCTAGACTGCTTCACAGTATTGCTTTTCTATAGCAGAATCACAGTCATTAGAAGAAGTTCACAGCGAGATTAAAGATGGCAAAACGACCCGAGGCTAATCAAAAGACGATTGCATTGCCTGATGCAATCGATCTGATCAGGTTCGAAAAAAACCTTCTTCAGATCGGGTTCTTCAGCGCTCATGATAGAAGAAGCAACGATCCCGATCTCTCCCGGCGGATTGAGCAGTGGGTGAATCGCGACGGGAAGCGAATTCGAGTGTCTGCCGAATTTCGCTCCACTCTTGGTTTGCCATCAACTTCCGACCGAGACAAATACATGGCGTTTATGAAGATCGCTATGGAACGCAAGATGATGGAAGGCGAGATCACAAACCCCATCCGGTTTTCTGGCTACAGCATGCTCAAAGCCTTGGGTCTAAGTGACTCAGGTGCCAACTATGAGGACCTGAATCAGTGGGGCATGCGCATGGCCGATACAACGATCACGTCAGAGCAGATCATTTACTCGTCGTCGCGTCGTAAGTTCATGAACAAGACAGTGCACGTCTTTCGGAGCTTCACGCGCACTGGCGAAAGTGACAACGATGGCGGAAACCAGACCGTGCAATTTGCAGTCGAATTGGAGGATTGGCTTCTAGAAAACTTGAACCAGTCCTACGTCGTCCCGGAGGACTTCACTCAATACCGGAAACTTGTACGTCCCACAGCAAAGGGAATCTTTGTGTACCTCTACGTCTGGTTCTATGCCAGTCGCGGAAAAGAGGTAGAGAAGGACTACGGTGAGCTCTGTGCGTTGCTCAATGTCCGCTGTTATCAGCATGTGTCTAAAATCCGGGAGACTATGGGATTGTCTCTGGATGACCTTGTAGGCATTGGCTACTTACAAAAATGGGATATCCGCTCAATGTCATCAAAGAAGGGCTTCAAGTTGGTGTTGTCGCCTGGACGCGCCATACTCGACGTCATTGCGACGGCACAGAGGCGGCAGCTCGTATCAACAGCGAACCATACTGAGCTCGTAGGGGCTCAGTCTGAGCTAAGCGACGCGTTAGTGTCCAGGGGCGTTGCGGAAGACAAAGCTGCGGCAATCTGTCGGGCGCACGATCCTGATGTCGTGAAAGACCAATTGGAGTACTTGGACAGCGAGATTGCTCGTGATGGTGGACGACGCATCAAAAACCCAGCTGGCTTCATCATCGCCTTCATAGATGGCGGCAAGGGAGTTCCCCTCACATTTGAAACTACACGCAAGCGAGACGAGAGGCGTTCCCTTTTGACGGAACAGTTAGCTTCGCACGAAGAGCAGATTGGTAGGGAAATTCAAGAGCTGACTCTGAGAGAACGTTATGAGAGCTGGCGACGTACACAAGCGGATGAAGTTATTGAAAGGGCTTACGGCCAAATTGATCTCGATAAGAAGTTGAGGCAAATCCGTGTCGAGGTGTCAAAGGATCGACGCATAGGGATAGTGCTGGACAGATTGACGGCAGAACAATGTAGGCGAGATCTGCTACGACTGCTCCAGAAGGAAATCGCCGATGAGCTTCAACTCCCGACATTCGACGAGTGGCTCCGCGACAATGGCCAAGGGGTGCTCTTCGGCGATTAGAGCGACCTACCCGGCGAAAAGGAGTCGTCAGATCGGCCCGACGCCATATTTCATTAATAATTGCGATAAGCGATACAGCATGCGATATTGAGAGCGGCAAGCAATATTATTTGCGATATCGTAGCGATAAACGATATCAATGCTATACTGCAAAGTGTATCGCTGCAATAACGCAGGTGTATCGTTGCAGTAAACAAGCTTGATAGTGGACCCTACCGCTCGCAATAAATCTTGCGATATCGTAGCGATAGCGATGCTTTAATGCCGCAATAACGCAGAGATATCGCAGAATTTGCAAAGGACTTCATGCCCGTAATAGCAGTATCGAACCCCAAAGGTGGAGCGGGTAAAAGCACCACAACACTTCTCTTAGCCTCTTATCTTGCGCAGAAAGGGGCGAGTGTCTGCATCTTAGACGCTGATCCCAATCAGCCCATCCACGACTGGAAGACGCAGGGGACATCGACTACTAAGCTCGTTGTCGTCGGGGGTGTTCGAGAGTCCAATCTGATGGAGATATTGGATGCCCAGAAGCAACAGTTCATTTTCATCGACCTTGAAGGCACGGCAAGTGTGCTGGTATCACGTTCAATCGCGCTAGCGGACTTTGTGATAATCCCGGTGCAAGCAAGTGCAGTCGATGTTCGACAGGCGAGTAAGGCAATTCGCGCCGTCAGGGATGAAGAACGAGTGGCGCAGAGATCTAATCCCGAGCGACGTATACCCTTCAAGGTGCTCATGACCCGCACTCCGGCGCCGGGCGCGCCGGTCTCATCAGTGCAGCAGCAGCTTGAAAAGGAAATTAGCGCCGCCGGTATTCCAAGGTTCAAAAACAGCCTCGCCGAGAGGTTAGCCTTCAAGGCCATCTTTGTAGAGCGCCTAAGCCTCCCCGAGCTACACAGCCACCGCGTGGGGAATCTAGAAGCAGCCTACGAAAATGTTCACCTCGTAGTTGAAGAGCTAATTGAGACGCTCGCACGGCTGCAGAAAGAGGAAACAGAGTGAGTAAATTTGGCCTAGAACCCGAAGATGAAGAGCCTGAGATAACAAATGAAGCGGCCTTTACCGCGCGCATCGCCTCGTTCCCAGCTGCCGCGCCGCGACATAGGATTGACGTGCAGGCAATGGACGCTGCAGCTGCCCAGCATGGTTTCGTAAGCCGCGAGCCAGCTATATCAGCCTCGTCACCCAGTCTCTCGCCGACCAACATTCGCCGTCGGCGCATAGGCTCCCCGGAACCGACTCGCCACCTAGCTATCCGCTTGACGGTGAAGCAATATGACCGGTTCGTCGCATACGCAGATAGGTATCAACTCACATACCATGATGCGCTTTCACAGCTGCTAGATGAGATGGAGCGGTAAGCGTCGATCGTGCTCAAGACCGTCCCGACATACTGGGGTTTAGCTAGATAGATGGCGACGTGTCCTAATCCACTAACCTCAAGCGCTCCAGGAAAGCTCCAAGATCAGGGTCTGTCGTCCTCGATGCGACGGGACGGTCCAGAACCATTTCAATGCTCAAAAGATCGTTTTGCAATGCCTGGGCGAGCAGGGCAAGATTCTCAAGCATGCCGATGGTATCCGGTGCGGAAATCTCGAGCCGGCCCGTAGTGAGCTTGATGTTTTCTGGCAAATCCCGCAGCATGACGTTGCGCAGGCCCGCAGGCAGGGCGACACGCAACGGCTTCGGCGCCGGCGGAGCCTCGGCTTCTAGTAGACGGTGCCGAAGGGCATTCTCCACCAAATCCGCAGCGATCATTTCGTCCAGGAAGGCGAGCAGGGAAGTGCGGTCCACGAAGTGGGCGCCACCGACGGCCTGCACCTCGCCGATCGCCTTCATGAGGCTCTGGGCGGAGGCACGGCGGATATCGAAGAGCCGCTCGATGTCCTTCCGGGCCCAGGTCTCGGTGCGGGAGTGGGCGGCACGCTCGCGGATGGGGTAGAGGTCACGGGACCATTTCACGGGCCTGGCCATCGAAAAGCCTCCTAAACAGTGTTTTCAGCATACCGGGATTACTGGCACACCTGCCATCTATCGGGCTCGGAAAGCCGCAAGATTACCCACGACAATGCAGATTGTCGGAGGTAAACTCGGAAAGTGACCGAATCGACCGAAATCGCGCTTTGGGCGCCCGAAGAGCCGGAAACTGCTTCACCGGCGCCAGGCCTGTCGCCGGCCCAGCTCCAGCTGCGGCAGATGGTGCTCGATGCCGTCACCTCGCCTCACTCCCGGCGCAACTACGCCAAGGCGCTGGACCTCCTCTTCGCCTTCGCTCCCAGCCGACCCCTCACCCGTGCGCTCCTCCTGGAGTACCGGACCTCGATGGAAGACCTAGCACCTTCAACAGTCAATGTCCGTCTGGCCGCGGTCCGGAAGCTGGTCGCCGAAGCTCGGAAAAACGGCATGCTCTCTCACGAGGACGCCGCCAACCTCACCGACATCCCGAACGTGAAGGAGAAGGGAACCCGGCTGGGGAACTGGCTGACCAAAGAGCAGGCGAGGGAACTGCTGGCGGTGCCCGATCGCTCCACGGTGAAGGGGAAGCGGGATTACGCAGTCCTGGCGCTGCTGGTCGGTTGCGCCCTGCGGAGAAGGGAACTGGCCTCGCTCACCGTCGAGGATATCCAGATGCGGGAGAACCGCTGGGTGATCATCGATCTGGTCGGCAAGGGCGGGCGGGTGCGCACGGTGGCGATACCGGTTTGGGTGACGAAGGGGATCGATGCTTGGCAGGCGGCCGGCTCTGTGGAGAAGGGGCCCTTGCTACGCTCTGTTTCGAAGGGCGGCAAAGTCGGGGAGAGTCTGAGCGACTGGGCCATCTGGTCCGTTGTCACGGAAGCCGCTAAGGAGATTGGGATCGAGCGCTTCGGTGCTCATGATCTGCGGAGGACATGTGCCAAGCTTTGCCGCAAGGCGGGTGGGGACCTGGAGCAGATCAAGTTCCTGCTTGGGCACTCGTCGATCCAGACGACGGAACGCTACCTAGGGTCCGAGCAGGACATTGCCGTCGCGGTGAACGATGCGATCGGATTGTGACAAGGCTTATAGAGAAACTGCAGCAAGGCGCGATGCATTCCGCAGATAAACAAGTAGAACCTTTAATCTAGCTCAATGGCTGATCCCGAAACGATTGCCGGCAAAATGGAATACCTGCTGCCCGGAAGCTCCAAGGAGAATCAGGTGCCATTTTGGCCACCGGATGTGTTTTGCCTCTGCGCAGCCATCTTGCAGAACTCCGGCGCGTACTCACGTGTTCTCGAAGATAACGAAAAGATGCTGCTGGGAGAGGACAGCGATGCCCGAGCAGAAAAGCTCAGGAGTCTCGGGAAGGCTTGGACCGAGGCAAAGACAAGGGAAGCGCTTCCGAACGAGATCGGCAGACTTTGGGGAGAAATTTATTCGGAACGGGAGGCGGAACTGAATCGGCTTGGAACGCCTGAATTAAGCCGCTGCAGAAGCGCACTGCTGGACCTCTTGGCTCTAGCGGACGAGGCTTCAGTCGGACTTGGCATAAACTCTCGCCGGCACCAGGATGGCGATGGAACGATATTCAAAGCAGAGGCCGATAGGACCTTCGTCAAGAGCATGACCGGTCAAGAGGGCGGCTCGCTTTGTAAGGAAATCCACCCTAGTCGGGCTCGAGTATTGCCCAAAATGCACACTCCCCAGAGTGGTTTAACTATCCGCTCGCTGTCCCATCACTTGGGATATTGTCCCGGATCAGACATGCAGCCGTACTGGTACGACTTGACTCCGTCTGTGCCAACTCATTGTGTCAACTTGTTGCTTATCCCGTGGCCGATGGCTGTGGAGCCATCTCAGTTCGCCTCCACAAAAACGAAGAGGATAGACGAAAAAGTCGGTCCAGGAGGGTACGGGCTCTTCACATACAAACCTGGCCGCGGTCCCACCGTCGAATACGTTAGGTCTTTGCTCTCGGAGGCACGTCGAAAGGTCGGCCCTATCGGGGGGATCGTGTTTCCTGAGCTCGCAATGAGCGAAGCAGAGTTTGACCAGATCGCTCGTGTCTTCGCAACACCAGACACTTTTGTGGTGGCTGGCGTAGGAGAGGCGGCAGGTGTCAAGGCCGGCAAGAACAAAGCGATGCTTGAAGTCGTGAATCCGGACATCATCGACAAGTCTGGCGACCCCGTCCATGTCAGAATTGTTCAGAAGAAGCATCATCGCTGGAAACTTGATAAGCCTCAAATCGTGCAATACGGGTTGGGAGCCAATCTCCACCCCCTTGCAAACTGGTGGGAAAACATCGAATTGGGTGATCGTCAGATTACCTTCGTTGCGCTCCAGTCCTGGCTCACCATGTCCGTACTGATCTGTGAAGACCTTGCAAGGCCAGATCCTGTTGGGGATATCGTCCGAGCGGTGGGGCCCAATCTGATCATTGCCCTCCTGTGCGACGGACCGCAGATCGGTAATCGGTGGCCTGGGCGTTACGCAAGCGGGTTTGCCGATGATCCGGGATCTTCGGTTCTGACATTCACGAATCTGGGGATGTCCAAGCTGTCGCGGGCATCCGACCCATCAAAGGATCGCTCGGGCGTCGTTGCCCTCTGGAGGGATGCAAAAACAGGAACGACAGAACTTTCATGTCCTTCCGGCAGTGAGGCGATTGTGCTAAATGTCACAGCGGAGTACCATGAGGAATGGACCGCAGACGGTCGCGGAGATGGAAAATCGGGTGGATATCCCGTTCTGTCTGGTTTTCATCCAATAAAGCGTCCGGATAGCTCATCTGATGGATGGTTTGGATGGTTCCAAAGGAGGAAACAAAGATGACAACGATCTCAATACGTGACGCGGTGATCTTAAACCACCTCTCCAAGCAGGCAGCAGGGAGCCAGCCTAAAAATCTTACTGACCGGCTCGAGAGTAATGCGCGAGAGCTCGCAGACCAGCTGAAACGTCAGACTCCGACTACTCAACGCGGCCGCACTTCGAGAAGTCGCTAGAAATTATCAGACTAAGGGCGCCGACGACAGGTCGGCGTCTTTTTGCAGCTGCAACATCGTCGTATCGCAGCAGCAGAGCGAAAGAGAAGCTCAAGTAAACGCGATCTCATACCTGTTGTTTGCTAATTAAGTGGCGAACTCTTTAGGGCGCTATTTGGCACACAAGCCGGTTCCGAGCGATGTTTCTGCGACGGGCATGTGTGTAGCGTGAGTATTTGTTTGTCGTAGCTTTTGTGCCGCTATTTGTCGTCAGTCCGAACGGACAGATCGTCTGCGCACATACGACAGGACATGAAGTACTTGAAAAAGGCGTTTAGAACGCGGTGCCTGGTTTCTATAAGCCGCCCGGCGCGGCAGTCTTACGACAGGTATGACCTCAATATCTACGACGAATAATTCCTCAAACTACACTGGAAGGCTGTGATTTGTCTTACTGTGCTATCGCTGGAACTGGAAAGTGGAGTGACGGCTCATAGCTGTTCGATTTGAGACCTTCAAAGTCGTATTCGTAGACTGTCAGTCTGCCAAGTCGGCTTATGCGTTGTCCGAGAAAGAAAGAGAATCCATTTGGGACAGCCATAAAGAGATGGACACGACCTGTGAAACTGCCGTTGGCGCGAAGAAGCGAGACGCGATGTACGAGGTCGTCGGCCAGAGCGATCGCGTGACGGCCCGAGCGCACGCTGGCGGCTCCTGTCCCCGTCGAGGGAGTGAGCGAGAGCCTGTGGATATAAGTCATTTCCGCTCGCTTCAAATATGCGTCTACCATGGGCCACGGATCGGTCGACAGTCCGACTGATAGAACGAGATCGGATTCTCCTGGATCTTTCGTTTCCTGGACTGCTTGCCATACGCCCCAGGAAGGGTCCAGCTCTGTGTCGGTCGGAGACCAGACTTGGCGTCCGTTTGTTCTTTGCTCAAGCTCGATCGTGCGCCCCGACTTCACGTTCAGAATGCTTCCGGCAGCGACCCCGAGAGTGATATGTGCATCAAGGGCGAGCCGAAGCGAGGCATGATCCTTTGCCGCTTCCAGCAAGAAGTGTTTGAGCTTTGGGTAGATGACGGAGGTCCAATCAGACTCCGGACGGATTTGGCGCTCGTAGAAATCCGGTAGGAGGTTGAGGGTCTTTACGCACCGTGGCTCAAGCGGGTCTGTCGCATGTTCGAAGGATTTCACGCCGAAGACAACTGGGGCCGGCTTGATCGATGCCAGTAGGCCCTCGTGTTTGCAAGCCGCGTAGAAGTCAGCCCGGGAGAATACGTTCCGTCCCTGCGCAAGCCACCGGAAGACGATTTCGTCGTAGATGAATGCGCTTTCGCTTGCCGGAATCACCTTCAACCCGTGCCAGCCCATTCTTTCAGCCAGGTTTTGCCGGAAGACATCGAGCGATTCCGTTGTCTCTGTGAATGCAAGGGTGCGGGCGAGAACACGAAGAGCTTTGTCGGTGATGCCAAGATGTTTCGCCCAGACAGACCGCAGTTCTCCGGTCGCGCTCTTGGCGGTTTTTCCTTCCCACATCTTGTCGAGTCGCAGGTTGTGCGCGCGCCCGTGGATCAGGCCGCAAAGAGCGTCAGTGCAGTCAATGCGGTGGGTTGTGATGAGCCGAAAGCGGCTGCCAGTCCCGTCCGGCGCGTGTAAGAGCTGAGCAGCCCGCGCTCGTTCCAAAAAGGAAAGGGAGGTTGCATTGATGAAGTCCGGGTCAATGATGTCGCGAAAACCGTACTGTCCAGGGCCGACGTGCCATTTGCTTTGAATATGGTCACGAAGAAGCGGTTTGCCTTCATGATCGATCGGCGTAGCCCCACCTGCATGCTCCACCCAGACATCGTCGAAGCTCTTCGGCCCAAACTCGAAGCCGACGCGCTGGATGGACGATTGAGGATCGAGCATCTGAATCGCGTTTTGCCAAAAGACGCGTGCCTGGTATGTGTCACCTTCACGCCGTACCGATACAGCTTGCGTCATCGGGCCACTCCTTGACTGAAAGGTGGCGTGGGGGCAATCCCTGCGACAATTTGCAATGTCCGCGCATGGGTGACGGCTTGATTGGGGTAGGCGTCGAGAAAGATTGCGGGCAAGAGCCTCTGCGTGAGGTCAGAAAAAGTGAAACCTTCCTCGCCTGGCTTGCGCGGGCCGGTGTGCTTTACGACTTCAAGAATGTCCTTTGGAGAGAATCCCAGCTCCTCAAGGGGTTTTTGCAGCACGGCCTCACGTTGCTCATCGTTCGGGCGTCGGAATGTGACGATGTCTGCAGCGCGGCGCTGGACTGCTGGATCAATTGAATTTAGGCGATTGGTGCTCAAAATCACGACAGCAGGAAGATTCTCCTCGGCGAGACGGTCGACGCCCCGGATGAAGGCATTTACGCCGGCACGATCTTCGTGGTGCATCTGTGCATTCTCGCGGCTTTGTGTGAGGGCGTCACCTTCGTCCACGAACAGGATGGCAGCACCGTGGGCCTTCTTGCCCCTCCCCTTAAGCTGTCGTGCATGATCTGCCACCGCATCGAACGCCTCGGAGAGCAGTTGAGTCATCTCTCCAACGCGGCCTGAGCCGCGTGTTGCAAGACTCAACGGAAACAGTGTGATGTCGATTCCTTCCTGTCGAGCGACCGAGTCGCCAATGGATTCGGCCAATTCTGTCTTCCCTGTGCCCACATCCCCGGCAAAGATCACCAGTGGCGGACGTCGGGCTACGTAGCTGAGAAGGGCATCCGCTTGTCCATGGAATTTCTTAGCCCATTCTTGCGGCCCCGAGGTATTCACAAGAATCCCGAGGGTCTTGGTCAAGCTGGCCTTAGTCTGGTCGAGACCAACCAGCTGACTCAGGCGCTTTGCCGCGCCCATATCCGGGTAGCTGAGGCGGCGGTCAAAGAGAGCATCGAGCGAAGTTTTCATGGTTAGCTGCCTTTCACCGTGCTGCGGGCCACGCCGCGTCCACCTGCGGAGTAGGAGAGATCATCGCTCCAATAGCCACGTTCCAAACCTGGCGTGGACTGGCTGGAGCGGGTAAGTGGCGAGCCCTTCTTGATGCGCTCGCGCTCTTCTTCGCTTTTCTGCCACCATGAGCTGCTGTAGCTCAAGAACGAGGTGAAGGTAGCCCCTGCGATGTCATGGCCGGGGCGGATCTTGCCGGGGTCGTCGTCTGTCTGCATCGAGCCGTCTGCTGCGACTGTGTAGCGCACGCAGGCAGCGGTCCAGGCGCCGTTGCGCTTGTACCCGTAAACGACGGAACTTACGGCGTCATGCTTGAGTAGATAAGTGAGCTCTTCTTCGTAGCTGTCAATTTCCGAATCGGAAGGATCGTACGTCAGATACAGGCCCTGGAGTCGTTTCAGATCGGTCGCCACCTTCGAAGCGATGTATCGGGCGTGAGTAATGGTGAATGCGACTGTTGCGGTGACGGAATAGCTACCCATACTGCTGCCTCCCTAGGCTGAGAATGTCGGCCCGAAGACCTTTTGCCAGTAACGAACGGTTTCACCTTTTGTGGTCGCGCGAAGCGCTGCCTCAACGGCATCGCCAGCATCGAGAGCGGCTTCGATCAAAAGGTCACGGTTGGATTCCTTGTAGAGCTTGGCGACATTGTTCTGGCAATTGACGGGGTCCCAAATTCGGATGGGATCACTCGTCACCTCACAGTCGCTTGTCTTGTAGTAATCCGAAAACGTGATCGTGGACTTGAGGCCATCGCACGCCAGGAAGTTGAAGAAGCGGCTGAGCGCGGTCGGGTAGTCGTTGAGAGCCATACCGTTGTCCGCAAGGTGCGCAACGATCAATTCGGTCATAAACGACTTGAACCGAAAGTTTTCGTCTGCCTGCTTTTGAAGTTTGGCCCAGAATTTGATGAGCCGCACTACCTGGGCGAAGTGGGTCTTGTTCGCGTCCTTCCGCTTGCGTAGAAACTCCAGGTGCATTGGAACACTTGTCATGAGTTCTTCGCCCGTGTCCTGTGAGATCAGGCTGCCTTTCCACTGCGGGTCGCCCTTGTAAAGTATCGGAACGATGTCAACCTCATTGCCAGTGGTGATGAAATTCACCGCGACGGAGTAGGTCTTTCGCTGAATCTGCTCCGGTTTGAAGTTCGGAAAGGCCTTCTCAAGCCGGGAAGCCAGCCATGCGATGAGGTCGGAGACCTTGTGCGGGGCAGTATCGGAGGAGACATAACAAGCTACATCAATGTCACTGACTGACTTCAAGGCCGTTCCCTTCGCGAGGCTTCCCGACAAGAGCATCTTGCGGAGTTCGAAGTCAGGGTGGTCCGCAAGGTAGGTCTGAAGGCGGTCGCGGAGCAGATTTGCCTGCCGCCGTAGTTCCAGAGCGTCATCGCGCTTGAGGTTCACGCGCTCTTCAGCGAACTGGACAATATCCCGATGCGTAACGTGTTCTCGTGACATCTTGCACCCTCCACTAAAACTAGCTAAAAAGACTGTACCACATACATAAGGGCTGTGGAAAAGATAGCCTCTCTTGTGTATTCTGTGTCTGGCGGATAATTTGATGAGCGACAAACGGACCATGACACTGAATCTGTCCGAGGCCGAAATGACGGCCTTGGAAGAGCTCTGCGTAAAGAAAGATCTGTCCAAAACCGCTGTTCTGCGGCAGGCCCTTCGTCTGTATCAAACGATCGACGCGCGCGTCGATCAGGGTCACAAGCTCATGCTTGAGGGAACGCATGAGAAGTCTGAGCTAATGCTGCTATGAGCATCGGAGGTTCGATTGTCCTGGAAGACGTTGGATCGGGGCTGTCTGTCCCAGCTGATCTCTTGGACAGGATCACGCAGGCGAACCTCAATGATTGGCGATGCGAGTGGTTGCCGGCCATGCAGAGCTTGGTGAGAGGTATGCGCGCGGCCGGTGCCGATCCCTCTAACCTTCCGCAAACAGAACACTGGGATTGGGAGCAAAAGACCCGTCGTGTCCAGGGCCTTCTTGCGTTTCAGTCGTTCGCAGTGATGGCACAGGGCAAGACGCAGGGGTTGATGCGCGTAGAGCTTAACCACACGGGCAGGATGGCCGTTCAGGTCGGCAAGCCCCTTGTTTACGTCGAATACTTAGAAGTGGCACCTTGGAACCGCGGCGCTTGCGCTGACCAGCGTTTTCGGGGCGTTGGGACAGCACTCATGACTGCTGCCGTCGACCTGAGTTTAGCGGAAGGTTTTGGTGGCAGGACGGCGCTGCATTCCTTGCCACAAGCGGAGAGCTACTACCGAGATGTATGCGGCATGACCGATCTTGGACCCGATAAGAACTATGACGATCTCCGGTATTTCGAAATGACCGTGCAACAAGCAGCCAAATTCATATCGTGAGGACACTTATGACGCAACGAACCGAGGGCTGGTGGAAAGCACGGGCAGGAAGAGAAGCTGGATACACCATTCATGCAGGGCCTGAAAGGGAAGCGCCGCCGTTCACACCATCTGACCTGCAGTCTGCAAGCTCGCAAGAAGGAAAGCCTGACTCTCTCTTTGCCTTTGGGAAATTGGTCGAGCTGATGCGTAGAAGTAGAGGTTGGACTGTTGAAAGGCTTGCCTGCGAGGCTGATCTTGACCTAGCGGACGTGGTGGTGATCGAAGATGATCACACGGCTCTGCCTGAACCAAGGGCGGTATATCAGCTTGCCCAAGTGTTTGAGCTACCGCAAGCAAGACTTTTGCAAGTGGCGGGGCTGTCGAGAGAGCGTGATCCCGCGCTCCAGAGAGACACGCTCCGCTTTGCAGCTCGATCTCAGTCGATTGCGCAGCTTAGCGAGGTGGAGCAACGTGCGCTCGATGAATTTGTGTCGGTGATCGCTTCTAGAGCATAAACTTCGAATGTGCTTAATCCAGAGTTGCGCCCGAAGACGATCGCTGATCTTAACGCGCAAGCGGAGAAGCTCCTCCGTGGTCTCGGCAGTGCCGAACCACCTTTGGACTTGCGGCTCTTGCGCGAGTTGTTAAAGCTTGATCGGCACTATTACTCATCAACCAACGATGGAGCGATCGCCGAGACGGTGAGCAGGCTCAAGGTTGCAGGTCAACAAATTTTGACAAGGCCAGGTCTGCTAAAGACCGCAATTTTGAAGTTCAGCCTGAAGGCATTGTACCTTCCCGACCAGCGGCGCATTCTTCTCGATCAAGAGGAGCCTCTGCTCAAACATCGATGGAACGAAGCTCACGAGATTGGGCATAGCATCATCCCGTGGCACGAAGGAATGATGCTCGGGGACAATAAGCAGACTCTTCTTCCGATGTGTCATGAGCAGATGGAAGCGGAAGCTAATTACGTGGCCGGAAGGCTACTGTTCGCGGGATCGCGGTTCCAAGAAGAGGCTAGCAGCTCACCAGCTGATTTGGGTCGTGTGCGATCCCTTGCGAAGTCATATGGGAATACAGCGACCTCAACGTTGTGGCGATATGTAGAAGAAGCGCATCCAGGTCGGCCGATGTTTGCCCTCGTCTCTGGTCATCCGCACGCATTTCGCAGAGAAAAGGACTTTGACCCACTTAATCCTTGTCGCTATTACATACGATCTCCGGCGTTCCGGGAACGATTCGGTCCCAGATCCGCCGTAGAGCTATTTCAGATCGTTAGCGGTTACTGTGGAGCGCAACAAGGTGGATACATTGGCAAGGCTGAGGTCGTTGTTGCAGACGCAAACAACGTTCCTCACACGTTTCGCTGCGAGACCTTCTTCAACCGCTATCAAGCACTGAGCTTAGGTGTGTGGCAAGAAAGCGCAACCTCCGTTTCTACGGGGAACGGTTATAAAGTGGCGTGAGTGCATTTGCTCTTAATTGCTTTTGAGTGGATGTGTCGCTTTTCTCATTATGTGGCCTACTTCTGATCGAATTATTCGCAGACATGAGGATTAGCCAGCGTCGAGCTTTACGCCTGACGATAACGAGGTTCTCTCTGGCGGTCTCCACTGTCGTTTGTCACTTTATGTGGCACACTTCTGATCTGTTTATTTGGCACACATGCGATCGGGAATCCCACTGGTGGAGCGCGTTCTGAGAGATATCTGATTGATTTCATTAAGATTCGCCGACTTCGGCAGATCGTAGACTGAATGGGAGTGTGCCAATTAATTCGATCAGAAGTAGGTCAAATAGTTAGAAATGTAGCGTGAGTGTTTCGTTGTCGTAGATTTTGTGCCGATATTTGTCGTAGGGCTGGTGCGTGGGAGCGTCCTAGATTGCACTTCATCGAATCCCAAGTGCCTTCACTACAAAGAGTTAGGTGGGTCGTGAGCGATTGCCCCGGCATTGAGAGTTGGGGTTCTTACGACAAATATCACCTCAAAATCTACGACAGATAATGGTTCTGGCTCACATTTGGTGATGCTCCGCAGTCGGGTGTAGACCTTCCATATGCGAAGAGGAGAGTTGGTCCCCAACAGCACGGAAGTAAAGCTCGTCTGCTTACGGCAACAGGTCGGAATAGTGCAGGTGGAGCTGAGGACCTGTCAGGCCGGTTCTGTATGTCCGTGCTGTGGCATGGCCTCCGGCCGAGTTCACAGCAGGTACAGGCGTCAAGTACTCGATCTGCCGTGGCAGGGTCTGCCGGTCCGCATCCTGCTCCGGACGAGAAAGTTCTTCTGTGTGAAGGAACGATGCAAGCGCAAGATCTTTACCGAACAGCTGCCTGGCACCGTCGACCGCTACGCGCGTAGGAGCTCAAGGTCGAGCGAATCACTACGATGGCTGGCGCTCGCGCTAGGAGGAAGAGCCGGTTCACGCCTCGCGCGGAAGCTTGGGTTGCTCATCAGTGGCGCGACACTCCTGCGACAACTACGACGGCAGTCCAAGCCACCTTCAGCTGCACCACGTGTTCTCGGAATCGACGAGTGGGCATGGAAAAAGGGACATCGCTACGGAACCATCCTTTGCGACCTTGAACGCGGCACAGTAGTCGACTTGCTGCCGACGCGCGATACTGCGGCTGTGGCGGCATGGCTGACCAAACATCCAACAATCGAGGTCGTCAGCCGAGATCGTGCTAGTTCCTTCGCGGATGCAATCCGCCGCGGAGCACCTGGAGCAGTTCAAGTCGCAGACCGCTGGCACCTTTTAAACAACCTCTTCGAAGTGCTGACTCGCTCACTGGACCGCTATCGTCCAGCAATGAGGGCGGTGAGCGATAGGTTGTCGTCCGCCTCACCTGCCATGTCGCCGATTGGAAAGCCGACGCTCGCGGCAGAGCGCAAACAACAGAGGCGAGAAAGTAGGCTGCAGCTCTACCAGGAAGCGAAAGCTCTCATGGATAGCGGCGTGAGTCAATCCGAAGCGTCGCGAAGACTCGGCGTAAGCCCTCGCACCCTCCAGCGTTGGACTGCCTGCGGTGCCTTCCCGGAACGTAAGCGTCGCGACTTCCCAAGCTCAGTCGATGGGTTTACAGCTTATCTAACGAGGCGCGTGGACGAAGGCTGTACGAATGTCTCGCAGCTATGGCGGGAGATCCGCGAGCAAGGGTTCGAAGGGCAACTGCAGACCGTATGGAACTGGTTACGACTGCACTTCGGCCGCTCGCAAAATCGTCGTCGTTCAACGATGTTGAAGAGAAGCCATCCGCTCTCGCCGAAACAAGTCGCTTGGCTAATGTTGAAGGTTGATCAGTCGAGAAGCAAATACCTGACAGTCCTCGCTGAATCCTCACCGGAGCTTGCGTCCATCGCGAACGTTGCTAAGTCGCTGTTCGACTTGCTCCGTAATCGGGACGCAGGAAGATGGACCGAGTGGATAGAAGCTGCGAGGCGATCTCCGCTGGCCTCGTTCGCCAAGCGCCTGGAGCGCGACAAAGATGCGTTGCTTGCGGCTCTGCGGCTGCCTTGGAGCAACGGAATGGTGGAAGGTCAGGTCCACAGACTGAAGCTCTTGAAGCGCCAGATGTACGGCCGTGCTGGCTTCCATCTGCTCCGCGAACGCGTCCTTCACGCGGCCTAGTCGGCAGCTGCTGAGAGACAACTGCAGCAGCTGCTTCGAGCTTCACCAAAAGTGATCCAGAACCCAGATAATTTCTCAAACTACACTGTTGGGGCATTCGTCGATTCAGACGACGGAACGCTACCTCGGGTCTGAACAGGACATTGCCATCGCGGTGAATGACAGTCTGGGGTTGTAAGGCACAAGACTAGTGACCGCGGCCCACGGGTGCTAAGGAGCTAAAGTCTTTATGCTTGAGCTATGCAATATTCAGCAATCCTCCGCGAGATCGACGCGGAGCTCAACAAGCTACTCCAGGTACGAAAG
>JGI2924J29684_1078320_pt1 | contig 41213 bp, 43 predicted proteins | sample BenlonsequencITS_FD_29684 | JGI IMG/M metagenome (IMG submission 29684) | reverse complement strand
GTCGCTGCCAAAAAGCCGGTAGCGAAGAAGGTCGCGCCGGCGAAGGCGGTCGCTGCCAAAAAGCCGGTAGCGAAGAAGGCCGCTCCGGCGAAAGCGGTCGCTGCCAAAAAGCCGGTAGCGAAGAAGGCCGCTCCGGCGAAAGCAGTCGCTGCCAAAAAGCCGGTAGCGAAGAAGGCCGCGCCGGCGAAAGCAGTCGCTGCCAAAAAGCCGGTGGCGAAGAAGGTGGCTCCGGCGAAAGCAGTCGCTGCCAAAAAGCCGGTGGCGAAGAAGGCCGTGCCGGCGAAAACGGTCGCTGCCAAAAAGCCGGTGGCGAAGAAGGCCGCGCCGGCGAAAGCAGTCGCTGCCAAAAAGCCGGTGGCGAAGAAGGCCGCGCCGGCGAAAACGGTCGCCGCCAAAAAGCCGGTAGCGAAGAAGGCCGCTCCGGCGAAAGCAGTCGCTGCCAAAAAGCCGGTAGCGAAGAAGGCCGCTCCGGCGAAAGCGGTCGCCGCCAAAAAGCCGGTGGCGAAGAAGGCCGCGCCGGCGAAAGCAGTCGCTGCCAAAAAGCCGGTGGCGAAGAAAGCGGCTCCGGTGAAAGCGGTTGCCGCCAGGCGCATCAGCAAGGTGGCCGCTGCCCCGGCCAAAACCTCGGGTCGCAAGACCCGGAGCTGATTCTCAACGTCCGGTCGCCGCCTGTCGGCCGCCGGACGCCCACTCCGCGTATGGGTTTACATCATGGCGTTCAAGATCAACAGCAAGATCAAGGGCTACAGCGTCGTTGACGAAGATGACGACAAGGCGGTCTTGGACCGGGCCTCTGAAGCCGAGCCGGCCCGCATCGATGTGGTGCAGATGCATGAGAGCCTTGAGCGTCCGGAAACCCTGGTCGGCAGCACCTACAAGATCAAGTCGCCGCTGTTCGAGCATGCCCTGTATGTCACGATCAACGATATCGTGCTGAATGAAGGCACCATTTACGAGCAGCGGCGTCCGTTCGAGATTTTCATCAACTCCAAGAACATGGATCACTTCCAGTGGATCGTGGCCTTGACCCGGATCCTGTCGGCCGTGTTCCGCAAGGGCGGCGACGTCACCTTCCTGGTGGAGGAGATGAAGGCGGTATTCGATCCGCGCGGTGGTTATTTCAAGGCCGGCGGTATCTACATGCCCAGCATCGTCGCCGAAATCGGTGGCGTGATCGAGCGGCACATGAAAACCATCGGACTGATCCAGGATCCCGAGTTGGATGCCTCGACCTTGGCTCTGATCGCTGAAAAAAGGGCGGCCTACGAGGCAGCCATGCGCGCCGCGCCGGTGCCGCCGGCGAGTGGGGATACCGCGGCCAATGAATCCGAAGCATCGGGCTTTCCGCCGGGCGCCACCTTGTGCGCCAAGTGCAATACTCAGGCGCTGGTGCTGCTCGATGGTTGCCAGACCTGCCTCAACTGCGGCTACAGCAAATGCGGTTGAGCCCTGATGCCCCTCTGGCCAGTCTTGGCGAATGTGATGCCAGGCCCCAGCGGCAAGCTTTTTGTTTTTTGCAGCACGATCCTCTGATTTCTTCCTGATCGGTCAGGTTTACGCATTGACCCAGGTTCAGCTGGCAGGGCTGGCCGGTATGGGGCCACGCTTCGTCGTCGAGCTTGAGGGCGGCAAGCCGCCCGTCGTGATCAACAAGGTGATACAGGTGCTGGCGGCCCTGGGCGTGCGGCTGCAGTCCCTGACGGGGCGGGGATGAGTGACATCCTGTTTGTGCGCATCTTTGATCGCTATGCCGACGTTCTGGAAAGGGCAGGCATCCATTGCGCACCGGAAGACTGGCGGTTCGAATATGACCCAAGCTATGTGCAGGGTGGGCAGGCGACTGCTCTTTCGGTGAGCTTGCCGCTGCGAGACGAGATGTTTGCGGGACCCGTCGTGTGCCACTGGTTCGGCAACCTGCTGCCCGAAGGCGCGATCAAGGCGGCGATCTGCCATTGCCATCCTGATCGGCAATGCCGATGCGCATGCCAAGAACATCAGCCTTGCTGACCCAGGTCGATGGCCGACGCCGGCTTACGCCGTACTATGATCTGGTGCCGATCATGGCCTTTTCCCACAAGGCGCTGGATCGGGCGCCCGCGATGCGGATCGGTGATGCTTTGAGCATCGATGCCCTGACGAAAGCGGACTGGCTGGCGTTGGTGCAGTCGATCGAGTCGCGCCTGCCCTATGTGCAACAACAGCTGCGCCAGAGGGTGGCCGGAATCCAGGCCACCCTGCCGCAAGTGGTGGCGGAACTGGCATCCCAGGGCGTGTCCGGAGATTTGCGGGAACACGCCCGACAAGTCATCACCGCGCAGTGCCGGCGCGTGATCGAGACTGTGACGGGCTGATGGCCAAGGTCTTGAGCCCTCATCGAGCCGCTGTCAGCTGTCGAAGGTATCCGGTACCCAGATCGCCATTTCGGTGATCTTTTCCTTGGCTGTGCGATGGCCCAGCGGGGGCAGGGTGATTTCAGGGATGTCGACGTTCTTCAGGGCGTCCGGGAGCTCGTTCAGCAGGTGCCGGATCAGGTTGATGCGGCCGCGCTCCTTGTTGTTGAAGTCGACCACGAACCAGGGCGCATGCGGGGTATGGGTGCGCTCGATCATGGTGTTGCGCAGGGTGCCGATGTCCTTGAACTTGCTGCGCGAGGCCAGATCCACCGGCGACAGCTTCCAGCGTTTCAGCGGATCGGCGGCACGGGCCTCGAAGCGCTTTTCCTCCTCGCGCTGATCGACGGCCAGCCAGTATTTGATCAGGATGATGCCGTCGTCGGTCAGCAGCTTCTCGAAGGCCGGCACGGCTTCCATGAAACGCCGGTATTCTTCGTCGGTGCAGAAATGGTTGGCCGGCTCGACCACAGCCCGGTTGTACCAGCTGCGGTCGAACAGCACCAGTTCGCCGGCCGCCGGCAGGTGGCTGACATAGCGCTGGAAGTACCACTGCTTCGATTCACGATCATTGGGTTTGGGCAGGGCCGCGATATGGTAGCTGCGGGTGTCCATTTTCTCGGTGATCCGCTTGATCACGCCGCCCTTGCCGGCCGCGTCGCGGCCTTCCAGGATCACCACCAGTCGTTTGCCGGTCTGGTGCAGCCAGCGCTGCAGCTTGATCAGGTCGATCTGCAGCTCGTCGAGCTGCTCCTGGTAACGCGAACGCTTTTTGCCCATGGCGGATTCTCTGGAGGCGGAGCCACGTCGCCGTGCCGGACTCTGCGGGCCACGGCCGGGACACCACCTGACATCATACGCCGGCCAGTGCGGGACGACTGTGATCAGGTGCCGGCCAGGGCCTGCAGCTCATCGGCCTGATATTCCCGGGTCAGACCATCGATCAGTTCATCCAGGGCACCTTGCATGATTTCAGGCAGGCGATGCAGGTTCAGATCGATGCGATGGTCGGTGACCAGGTTGTCCTTGTAGCGATAGGTGCGGATCCGCTGGCTGCGATCACCGCTGCCGACCTGCAGCCGACGCGATTCGGCCTGCGCCGCGGTCTGCTTGTGCTGGGCCTCGTCCAGCAGCCGGGCCTGCAGCAGGCTCATGGCCCGCGCCCGGTTCTTGTGCTGGCTGCGTTCTTCCTGGCATTCCACCACGATGCCGCTGGGCAGGTGGGTGATACGGATCGCCGAGTCGGTCTTGTTCACATGCTGGCCGCCCGCACCGGAAGAACGGAAGGTATCCACCCGGATATCGGCCGGCGCGATCTCCACCGGTGCGATGGCATCCAGTTCAGGCAGTACCGCCACGGTGGCTGTCGAGGTATGCACCCGCCCTTGGGACTCGGTGGCCGGCACCCGCTTGACGCAATGCACGCCGGACTCGAACTTCAGGCGGGAAAACGCCTCGCGTCCTTCCAGGCGGGCCACGATTTCCTTGTGACCGCCATGTTCGCCGGCATGGTCGCTGAGAATCTCGATGGACCAGCCCCGATTTTCGGCATAGCGGCTGTACATCCGGAACAGATCACCGGCAAACAGGGCCGCCTCGTCACCGCCGGCGCCGGCACGGATTTCAAGATACAGATTGGCCTGGTCGCGGGGATCCTGAGGCAGCAGCTGCAATTGCAGTTGCCGGTCCAGGGCTTTCAGCTCGGCATCCAGCCGGCGCAGATCCTCGGCGGCGATCGAGCCCAGTTCCGGATCGTCCAGCATCGCGGCGCTGTCCTCGCGCTCCTGCTCGGCCTGTCTGAAACGCTGCAAGGTGGTCACCAGCGGATCAAGCTGGGCATATTCGCGCGACAGTTCGCGGAATTGCCCGTTGTTGGCCAGCACTTCGGGCTGGGCCAGCAGCCGACCCACTTCTTCGTGACGTTCGGCCAGGGACTGCAGTTTCTGATGGATCGTTGAGGTCATGAGTCGGATCGGGAGCCAAGGGTCCGGCCTTGCTGCCGGTACGGCGCGATCAGCATGATGCGCGCAGACGGCAAGTGTAGCGCGCAGGGCCGGGCGAATCAGTCACCTGTCGCGCGGCGCCGGCCTCGGGGGCGGCAAGACTCAGGTATTCGCGGTGTCGTCTTCCAGACCGTAGAGGCGGCCGGCGGCTTGCAAAAGGTCGATGTCGCCGCTCAGGGCGGCCTCGCGCAGTCGGGCGCTGGGGTGATGCAGCAGCTTGTTGGTCAGGGTATTGGCAAGAAATGCCAGGGCCTCTTCCGGCGACTTGCCGCGGCCCAGCATCGCCTGGGCCTTGGCCAGCACCTCGTCACGGTAATGCTCGGCATGACAGCGCATGTCGATCACCGGATTCTTCAGGCCCAGGGTCCGGCGCCAGGCCATATAACGCTCGACCTGCAGATCGATGATCTCGGAGGCTTCGCGGGCGGCGCTTTCGCGGGCCTTGCGATGGCCGTCGATGACTTTCTGCAAATCATCGATGCCGTAGAGAAACACATCCTTGAGCTGGCCGACACTGGCCTCGATATCGCGCGGCACGGCAATATCGACCATGAACATGGGGCGGCGCCGACGCTTGGCCAGCGCCGTCTCCACCATGGCGCGCGATACCACGGCATGCGGGGCGGCGGTGGAGGCGATGACGATGTCGGCTTCCGCCAGATAGGCATCGAGCTGGTCCAGGGCCAGCGCCTCGCCACCATAGATGGCCGCCAGCTCTTCGGCCTTGGCCAGGGTCCGGTTGGCGATCAGCAGCCGGCGCGGACGCTTGTCCGCCAGATGGCGGGCCGTCAGCTCGATGGTCTCGCCGGCACCGATCAGCAGCACGCTGGCTTGTCGCAGATCGGCAAACATCTGTTCGGCCATGCGCACGGCGGTGAAAGCCACGGATACCGTATGTGCGCCGATCTGGGTGTCGGTACGGACCCGCTTGGCCACCGCGAAGGTGTGCTGCAGCAGGCGCTCCATGCCGGTATCCAGGGTCCGCTGCTCGCGGGCCAGCTGGTAGGCATCCTTGACCTGGCCCAGAATCTGCGGCTCGCCCAGCACCATCGAATCCAGGCCGGTAGCGACCCGGAACATGTGCCGCACGGCCTGATCATCACGATGGTCGTAAAGATAGGGGGCGATCTGCTGTTCGCTGACCTGGTGGTGCCGGCTCAGCCAGGATCGCGGCACGGCTTCGGCACCTTCCTCGACATCGACATACAGCTCGGTGCGGTTGCAGGTCGAGAGGATCAGTGCTTCGCTGACACCGGGCAGGGATTGCAGCTCGCGCAAGGCCTCGGTGGCCTGGTCCGGGGCAAAAGCCACCTGTTCGCGCAGTTCGACCGGCGCGGTATGGTGGTTGAGCCCGAGGGCGATCAGCGTCATCTGGATCGGTTTGGCGAGAGAATGATGGGCAGGGGTAGGCTAAGCTGTCGGTATGTTACTGGCAGAATCGGGTTTTGCCCCGGACTCAAGTCAGTATCGTGTGAAACTGGAGACGAATTGTGCGCAGCCGTGGATCGAAGTTCAAGCAAATGCGTCGTTTTGGTTGTTCAGGCGTCGTATTGGCGGGACTGCTGAGTGCCTGTGCCAGCCCGTCGCTCCGCCATGGTGCGGCAGGCAATGCCTTGCTGCAGCCTTTGCAGCGCATCCAGGTGGCGACCACCGATGCGGATCATGACGTGGTGGCCCAGCTGCTGCTGGGTGAAAGCGCACTCGGTCACAATGACCTGAAAACCGCCGCCCGGGCCTATGGCAAGGCTTCGCGGCTGACGACCAACCATCAGGTCGCCGAGCGGGCCACCGAACTGGCACTGGCCGTCCATGATCTGCCTGCGGCCAGCGAGGCGCTGGCACGCTGGCATCAACTGGGCGGCGAGCCGGATGTACTGGCCCAGGCCGATGCGACCCTGGCGATGGCCCAGGGCCATACCCGCCAGGTGATCGAGGATGGCCGGCGTCTAGTCGCCACCCATGCACCCCATGCCTGGGAACGACTGGTGCGGGTGCTGGTCGGCAGCCCGGATCAGGCTGCCGCCGGGCAGGTGCTGGCGGCGGTGGCCACGCCTGAGCGCCTGCCCAATGACACCCAGGTCTGGATCAGCATGAGCGGGCTGGCGGCCAGGCTGGGGCGGATGGATGTCGCCCAGCGGCTGGCGACCCAGACCGTGCAGCGCTTCCACAACGCACCGGCCTATGCCTGGGCCGGGCAGCTGCAGTTCGAAAGCGGTAACCAGACCCGGGGCCGTCACCTGCTGGAGCAGGCGCTGCAGAAAGACCCCACGAATCCCCGCTGGCGTCTGCTTTATGCCAGTCTGCTGAGCCGCGCCGGCCAGTCGGCAGCAGCGGCCCGGTTGCTGGCCGAGGGGCCGCAGAGCCTGCAGATCTACGAATTGCGGCTGGCCCTGGCGGTGCATGACCATCAGCAGGCCAGCCTGCAGCGAATCTATCGGCAGCTGCAGCAGGCGAAGCCCCCGCTGCGCGACCAGGCCGGCTTTCTGCTGGGGCAGCTGGCCGAAGTGCTGGGACGGCCGGGCGAGGCATTGGATTGGTACGGCCAGGTCGGTGACGACGATCCGCATGCGTTTGATGCTGATCTGCGCACCGCCTTGATCATGGCCAGCCAGTCACGGCTGGATGATGCCCATGCCCAGCTGGCGCAGATGCAATCGGATTATCTGGATCAGCCGGCCCAGCTGCGTCAGGTCAATGAACTCGATGCCGTGCTGTATATGCGCCAGCGCCGTTATACGCAGGCCGTGGCGGCCTATACCGCGGCGCTGGGCGAGGCCGGGCGTGATCCGGGCCTGTTGTACGATCGCGGCATCGCCCATGCCAGTGCCGGTGATATCGACGCTTCCATCGCCGACTTCCGGCAGGTGCTGCAGCTCAAGCCCGGTGATATCGATGCCAGCAACGCGCTGGGGTTTACCCTGGCCGACAATCATCGAGATCTGCCCGAGGCCGAGCAGCTGATTGACGTAGCTCGCCAGTCGCGGCCGAACGATCCGGTGATCAATGATTCATGGGGCTGGCTGCAATACCGGCTGGGCCATCTGCCGCAGGCCGAGCAGGCCTTGACTGCGGCCTGGCAGGCCCAGCCTGACCCGGAAATCGGCGTGCACCTGGGCGAAGTGCTGTGGCAGGCCGGCCAGAAGGATCAGGCGCGTCAGCTGTTCCATCGTATCCAGCAGCAGGATCCCCACAATCTTTCCCTGCAACAGACATTGGGTCGGCTTCATCCATGATCACAAGCTTCAGCTCGGCCACGAGGCGGCCGTCACTCGCCATTTCACCAGGGCCTGGCAGCCTGCCGGGACGCGGTCTGATCCTGGCGGGCCTGCTGCTGCTCGCCGGCTGCCAGCAGGCGGCCCTGCCCAGACTGCATGCCGATCATCAGCGGCTGCAGGCCCAGCAGGCGCGCGAGATGCAGCTGGCGACCTGGCAGGACTGGACCTTGCGCGGGCGGCTGGGACTGTCCGACGGCCATCAGGGCGGCAGCGGATCCTTCGTCTGGATCCAGCAGGGCGACCGCTATGATTTCCAGATGCGCAAACCGATTACCGGCGGGCTGGTCTTTCGCCTGCAGGGCGGGCCGGAGGGCGCGCATCTGATCAATGGCGATGGCCGTGAACTCAGTGACCCGGATGTCGAGACCTTGATGCGCAAGGTCATGGGCTGGACCGTGCCCCTGCGGGAGCTGCGGGCCTGGGTGCTGGGTGCGCGGGCGGCGGGCAGCCCGGCCAGTCTCAGCTTCCAGCCCGACGGCCTGCCGGCGACGGTCAGCCAGGACGGCTGGCAGATCGACTATCCCAGCTGGAACCATGACCGGCAGCCGGCGCTGCCGCATCAGGTCTTCGCCAGCCGGCCGCCGTACAAGGTGCGGCTGTCGATCGAATCCTGGCAGCGCGGCGTCGACGCAGGGCAGGGCGACTGACAGCGCGCTGCCGACTTTTCGGCCCGCTGCCGCTACCATAGCGGCCTGGATGCGCGCGGCGCGCGCGTCACATCCCAGAGCAAGCCAAGGTTGAAGCTAGATGGTGTTTCGGATTGAACGGGCCCGGGTGGCCCAGGTCAGAGCCCTGTGCGCGATCGAGCGCGAAGCGGTCGCATTGTTTCGCCAGCATCCGGTGTGGCCGTCCTACGCGGCGATGTCGATTCCCGAGCAGCTGCTGCGCGAAGGTATCGAGGCCGGCCTGGTCTGGGTCGCCGTGGATGAGGCCACTGCCCGCCCGCTGGGCTTTGTCTGGCTGGAGCGCCTGAACGATGATCAGGTCGGGATCTGCGACTTCAATGTCCTGCCGGAACAGGGTCGCCAGGGCATTGGCGCGGCCTTGCTCAAGCATGCCTGCGACTGGGCCCGTGCCGCCGGCTACCGCGCGGTGCTGCTGGGCACCGTCGCCGATGTGCCCTGGAATGCCCCTTTCTATGCGAAACACGGCTTTGTGCAGGTCGACAAGCAGGATCCCGAATTCGCCTTTGCCTTGCAGCGTGACCGCGACAACGGCTTTCCGGACCCCTTGCGGGTCTTTATGCGCCGGGACCTGAGTGCTGTGGCGGCGGATGAATGGTCGGTCTGGCCGGCACCGGCCAAGCTGAACCTGTTTTTGCGCATCGTAGGCCGTCGGCCGGATGGTTATCACGAGCTGCAGACCGTGTTCCGGATCCTGGACTGGGGCGACGAGATCAGCCTGCGGGTACGTGCCGACGGCGAGATCGTCCGCGCCAGCGAGCTGGCGGAGGTACCGGCCGAACAGGATCTGGTAGTGCGTGCCGCCCGATTGCTGAAAAACCACACTGGCTGCGCCTTGGGTGCCGATATCGCGGTGGAAAAGCGGGTGCCGATGGGGGGCGGGCTGGGCGGCGGCAGTTCCGATGCCGCCACCGTGCTGGTGGCCTTGAACGAGTTGTGGCAGACCGGCGTCGACGAAGATGCGCTGGCCGAACTGGGGCGTCAATTGGGCGCAGATGTACCGGTTTTCACCCGCGGCCGCTCTGCCTGGGCCGAGGGCATTGGCGAAATTCTGCGCCCGGTCAGCCTTCCCCGGCGCTGGTATGTGGTGATCGACCCACAGGAAAAGGTGCCGACCGCGGGACTTTTCAGCGCGCCGGAATTGACACGCGACGCGCCTGCCACCACAATCTCGAACTTCACCGCAGGCTTGGCAAGGGACAACACCTTCGAGCCCGTGGTCAGGGCACGACACCCTCGGGTGGCCGCCGCGCTGGACTGGCTGGGCAACCACGCCACCGCGCAGTTGTCAGGAACCGGTGGCTGTCTGTTTGCCGAGTTCGATTCCATCGAGCAGGCACGGCGCATCGCAAGACGCTGCCCTGAAGAGTTTTCCGCTTGCGTGGCGGAAGGCATGCAGGATTCGCCGCTGGCACTGGCCGTCGAACGCCATCGCCGCGGCAACCGCCAGGACCTGTCCTGACGGCGTAAGGCAAGTGCGCGGAAAGCGCGGACGACCGGAAGGCCGGTCGGAATAGCATTGTTACTGGGGCGTCGCCAAGTTGGTTAAGGCACGGGATTTTGATTCCCGCATGCGCAGGTTCGAATCCTGCCGCCCCAGCCATTCCTAAGTCTGTGGCTTTCAGGCAAGTGAGGCTTCCTTGAACTCATCCGCTCCCATGCTGTTTACCGGCAACGCCTACCGGGCGCTGGCCGAAGACATCGCTGCCCGACTGGGCGTGCCGCTGGGCAAGGCCTTCATCGGCCACTTCAGCGACGGCGAAGTCCAGATCGAGATCGAAGAAAACGTCCGTCGCCAGGAAGTGTTCGTGCTGCAGCCGACCGGCGCGCCGAGTGCGGAAAACCTGTTCGAACTGCTGACCCTGGTCGATGCCCTCAAGCGCGCTTCGGCCGCCAGCGTCACCGCGGTGATTCCCTATCTGGGCTATTCGCGACAGGATCGCCGGACCCGCTCGGCCCGCGTGCCGATCACTGCCAAGCTGGTTGCCAAGCTGATCAGCACTGCCGGTGTCGATCGCGTGCTGACCGTCGACCTGCATGCTGACCAGATCCAGGGCTTCTTCGACATTCCGGTCGACAATGTCTATGCCTCGCCCGTGCTGCTGGCCGATATCTGGCGCCAGCACGAGATCAAGGACGTCATCGTGGTCAGCCCCGATGTCGGTGGCGTGGTGCGTGCCCGTGCGCTGGCCCGTCGACTGGACGATGCCGACCTGGCCATCATCGACAAGCGCCGGCCCAAGGCCAACGTCGCCACCGTGATGAACATCATCGGCGAAGTCGAAGGCAAGACCTGCATCCTGGTCGATGATATGGTCGATACCGCCGGCACCCTGTGCGCCGCCGCTGCCGCCCTGAAGCAGCATGGTGCCCGCAAGGTCGTCGCCTACTGCGTGCATCCGGTGCTGTCCGGCGCCGCGATCAGCAATATCGAGAACTCGCAGCTGGACCAGCTGGTGGTGACCAACACCTTGCCGCTGCGTCCCGACGCCCAGGCCTGCGCCAAGATCCGCCAGCTGTCGGTGGCCGAGCTGCTGGCCGAGACCATCCGCCGTATCGCCTACGGCGAATCGGTCAGCTCGCTCTACGTCGACTGATTCATTCCGAGTCCGCCCGTCGCATCGACGAGCCAGCCTTTTTCAGGCTATACTCATGGACTTGCCTGCGGCGGCCGATCTGAAAAGGTCGGCCGCTCGGCTATCCGGTCCCGCCTGGTCGCGGGCGGGACCTTGACCCAAGTCGTCGCGAGATGACATCACCTCTATAGGTAAACCCATGGCTAATATTCACGAAATCAAGGCCGAAAGCCGCAAGGACGAGGGGAAAGGTGCGAGCCGCCGCCTGCGTCATGCCGCTTACGTGCCCGCCGTTGTCTACGGTGCCGGCAAGGCTCCGCAGAGCATCCAGATCGAGCACAACACCATCCTGCTGGCCGCCCGCCACGAATGGTTCTTCTCCTCGGTGCTGGATCTGAACATCGACGGCAACGTCGAGAAGGTGCTGGTCCGTGACTGGCAGAAGCATCCGTTCAAGCAGCAGATGCTGCACATGGACTTCCAGCGCGTCGACCAGAACGCCCTGCTGCGCGCCAACGTGCCGCTGCACTTCCTGAACCAGGACACCTCGCCGGCCGGCAAGGCTTCGCACGTCGTCGTCTCGCACGCACTGACCGAAGTCGAAGTCACCTGCCTGCCCAAGGATCTGCCGGAGTTCATCGAAGTCGATCTGGCCAGCCTGACCGAAGGTGACATCATCCACCTGTCGCAGATCAAGCTGCCCGCCGGCGTGACCTCGGTCCAGCTGGCCCTGGGTGAAGAGCACGACGTCGCCGTCGTCACCGCCCAGGCCGTCAAGGAAGAAGTTGACGCGCCGGCCGCTGACGCCGCTGGCGAAGCCGAAGCCGACAAGAAGTAATCCGCCTCCCGGCGCCCGCAAGGGCGCCGGGACCGGAACACCTCATGTCAGGATTGAAGCTGATCGTCGGACTGGGCAACCCCGGTTCCGAATACACCCTGACCCGGCACAATGCCGGGTTTTGGTTTGTGGACGCGCTGGCCCGCGCGCATGGCGCCCGCTTTGCCATCGACGGCAAGCTGCACGGCGAAAGCGCGAAAATCAGTATCGGCGGGCAGTCGGTATGGTTGCTCAAGCCCAGCACTTTCATGAACAAGAGCGGCATCGCGGTCGCCTCCGCCTTGCGCTACTACAAGATTCCCGCCGAAGCCTGTCTGGTCGCTCACGACGAGCTGGACCTGGACGCAGGCGCGGTGAAACTGAAATTCGACGGCGGTCACGGCGGCCAGAACGGCCTGCGTGACATCATCGCCCATCTCGGCCACGGCAAGTTCCATCGCCTGCGGCTGGGTATCGGCCACCCCGGCCAGCGCGACAAGGTCACCCCCTGGGTGCTGGGCCGACCCTCGGCCGGCGACGAGGCGGCGATCCTGGCCGCCATGGCGCGAGCCGATGAGGTGCTGCCGCTGGCCGTGGACGGCCAGTTCGAGCGCGCCATGAAACAATTGCATACCGTCCAGGCCTGAGCGGGGAACACGCAGCAGCCCGGACCGACTCCCTCTCAGATCGGAACGACATACCATGGGTATCCAATGCGGCATCGTCGGCCTGCCTAACGTCGGCAAGTCCACCCTGTTCAACGCGCTGACCAAGGCCGGCATCGAAGCGGCCAACTACCCGTTCTGTACCATCGAGCCCAATGTCGGCGTGGTCGAAGTGCCCGACGAGCGGCTGGACCAGCTGGCCGCCATCATCAACCCGCAGAAGATCGTGCCGGCCATCGTCGAATTCGTCGACATCGCCGGTCTGGTCGCCGGTGCCTCCAAGGGCGAAGGCCTGGGCAACCAGTTCCTGGCCAACATCCGCGAGACCGATGCCATCGTCAACGTGGTGCGCTGCTTCGAAGACGACAATATCGTCCATGTCGCTGGCAAGGTCGACCCCATCGACGACATCATCGTGATCGGCACCGAACTGGCCCTGGCCGATCTGGCCACCGTCGAAAAGGCCCAGGCCCGCGAAGCCAAGAAGGCCAAGGGCGGCGACAAGGATGCCAAGGCCCTGCTGCCGGTGCTGGACAAGCTGCTGCCACATCTCAACGAAGGCAAGCCGGCCCGCTCCGCGCCGCTGGATGCCGAAGAAAAGGCGCTGCTGAAGCCGCTGACCCTGCTGACCATCAAGCCGGCCATGTATGTGGCCAACGTCGCCGAAGACGGCTTCGACAACAACCCGCTGCTGGACAAGGTCCGCGCCCACGCCGAAGCCGAAGGCGCACCCGTCGTCGTCGTCTGCGCCGCCATCGAATCGGAAATCGCCGAACTGGACGACGCCGACAAGGCCGAATTCCTGGCCTCGCTGGGCCAGAGCGAACCGGGCCTCAACCGCCTGGCTCGCGCCGCCTTCCAGCTGCTGGGTCTGCAGACCTACTTCACCGCCGGGGTCAAGGAAGTCCGCGCCTGGACCATCAAGGTCGGCGCCACCGCGCCCCAGGCCGCCGGCGTCATCCATACCGACTTCGAGCGCGGCTTCATCCGTGCCCAGACCATCGCCTTCAACGACTTCATCCAGTACCAGGGCGAAGCCGGCGCAAAGGAAGCCGGCAAGGTCCGCGCCGAAGGCAAGGACTACATCGTCAAGGATGGCGACGTGCTGAACTTCCTGTTCAACGTCTGAGCCTGCTCAACCTGCCCGGCCGTCATGCGGCCGGGCAGGGCAGGGCCCAAGCCCGCTCCGGGATGCCGGGGCGGGTTTTTTTGTGGGTTCGGATATCGTAGCGGTGCCTGCCACATGGTTGCGCGGGTCTTTGCCATGGGCAGGCGTGACCCTGCAGGCACTAAGTCCGCCATCGCCTCCAGCGCAGCCCGCGCCAGAAAACCGCTGCGGCTTTCGCCATACGCCTTGGCATAGGCATCCATCGAATTTAACACTCATCAGGCAGGGTGATCTTGACCCGCACCATTTTGCGACCGAGGTGGCTTGGATCCACCTGAGCCACCGCCCAAGTCCAGCCGGCAAACTCGGGCCTCTGCATCAAGTCCTGTAGTCTGGATGCCTTCGGCAGGGCTTCGGCACGCTCGGCATAATCTTCCAGCCCCAGCAGGATTGCATCCTCGGCTTGAGCGATGGCTTCTTCTAGGCTGTCGCCTGCAGAGAAGACCCCGGGCAGATCAGGTACCGCCACCCCGTAGGCGGCAGTCGCCGTACCGGTCTCGATGGCGATGGGATAGCGCATCTCTGGAACTCCTCGGCTCAAGCCATGACTTGGTGTCGGTTGTTCGACAGCACGTGTGTCAAACAGGGTAATCAGTCGCCACAAACAGGGTAATGACGACGCTATTGCCCCATTGGGTGAGCATTCTTCTGCGCGTACATGTCTTGATGGAAACCAGGGAGGCTGACGAACGGCCTCGAGCGATGGTGCTCAGTTTTCCCGGACAAGCTTGCACGGAATACTCCAAGCCAAGTGCAAGTTGTGTATCGAGTCTGCCTGGGTAGGATTTGCATGCCCTGACTCTCTGTCATCTCAAAGCTTTCTGACATCGGCTTGCGACCGATGAAGTGTGGCCTTGCCATGGAGGGCGGCGCGGCCAGTTATGACACTGGCTGATACAATTCCAAGGCTGCCAAATCATGGGTTTGCAACCGTGCCTGCGGCGCGCAGGCGGGGGGATCATTGCGAGAGGTTCGGGAATGAGCAGGATGTGGATGGTGCGCGGAGATGGTGGTCGTTTGTACGACATCTTCCGCGAGCAGGGTGTGGCGGCTATCGGCTGGAGCCAGCTGGCGCCGCAGGTGAAGCCCGGGGTGGAGCGCAAACCGTTGATGGCCTTGTTCCGAGCGGCTTACCCGCAGGTCAAGCCTGGCACAGTCGTGGCGGGGGCTTCCCAGATATGGCGCTTCGTCAACGAGATTCAGTCCGGTGACTGGGTGGTGACCTATTCACCGGCCAATCGCCTGTATTCCATCGGCAAGGTCGTCGGTGCGCTTGAGCATCATCCCGAATGGGCCGAGCAGGGCATGCCCCTGGTCCGCAAGGTGCAATGGCAGCCGCAAGAGCTGGCCCGCGACAGCCTGGGTGTGGCGACAAAAAACAGTCTGGGCTCGACCCTGACCGTGTTCGAGATTCCCGCCGCCGCGGCCGCCGATATACAAGCGGCCCTGCAAGGCAAGCCGGCGCCCGAGATCGATGAGCCCGCCGAAGATATCGCCGCCGACCCCCTGGCTGATATCGAAGCCCAGGCCCTGGAGCGTATCAAGGACCTGGTCAACGAGCTCGACTGGGACGAGATGCAGCAATTGACCGCCGGCATTCTGCGGGCCATGGGCTACAAAACCCAGATATCGTCCCCCGGTGCGGATCGCGGCAAGGACATTGTGGCCTCCCCGGACGGCTTTGGTTTCGAGCATCCGCGCATCGTGGTCGAGGTCAAGCACCGCAAGGGGCAGATGGGCAGCCAGGATATCCGCAGCTTTCTCGGCGGTCGCCACAAGGATGATCGCGGCCTGTATGTCAGCACCGGCGGCTTTACCAAGGATGCCCAGTACGAAGCCGAGCGCGCATCCATTCCGCTGGCGCTATGGACCCTGGACCATGTAGTTCGCGCCCTGATCGAGCATTACGACGCCACCGATGCTGAAACCAAGCGCCTTGTGCCGTTGAAGCGGTTGTATTGGCCGGCTTGAAGCGCCTCCGGTAGCTGATGGTATTGCCGGCGGGGTCCCCGTAGCTTCATCGGTAAGGCTCTAGATTTGGCACCTCCGCAAGGTCAGCATTGAGCCGAAGGGCTCATCCGCACCGCTGGATTCACGGCTTGCCGAGGAGCACGTAGTCAGCTTTTTCTTCGCAGCAGTTGGCGCCATGCCACAAGGTCGCAGCCTCGTCGCTGCTGCAAAAAACATTCCCATGGCCCGATTTTTCATCTGGGTCAGACTTTTTGAATCAGGAACACCGTATGACCAGTAGCCAACAACGCGACGCCCTGCAACGTCAGATCTGGACCATCGCCAATGACGTGCGCGGCGCGGTCGACGGCTGGGATTTCAAGCAGTATGTGCTGGGCAGCTTGTTCTATCGCTTTATCAGCGAGAATTTCGTCGACTACATCACTGGTGGTGATGATTCGGTGGATTATGCCGCCATGGACGATAGTGAGCCGCTGATTGCCGGCGCCAAAGACGATGCCATCAAGACCAAGGGCTATTTTATCTATCCCAGTCAACTGTTCAGCAATGTGGTGGCCACGGCCAGCAGCAACGACAGCTTGAACACCGATCTGGCGCAGATCTTTGCTGCCATCGAGAGTTCGGCCAGCGGCTATGCCTCGGAACAGGATATCAAAGGCCTGTTCACCGACTTTGACACCACCAGCAACCGCCTGGGCAATACCGTTGCCGACAAGAACAGGCGCCTGGCCGATGTGCTCAAAGGTGTTGCTAGGCTGGACTTTGGCCGCTTTGATGCCAGCCATATCGATCTGTTCGGCGATGCCTACGAATTTCTTATCTCCAACTACGCCGCCAATGCCGGCAAGTCCGGCGGCGAGTTCTTCACCCCGCAGCAGGTCTCCAAGCTGATCGCTCGTCTGGCGATGCACAAGCAGACCAGCGTCAACAAGATCTACGATCCGGCCTGTGGTTCTGGCTCGCTGTTGCTGCGAGCCAGAAAGCAGTTTGATGAACATATCATCGAAGATGGCTTCTTCGGCCAGGAGGTGAATCACACCACCTACAACCTGGCGCGGATGAACATGTTTTTGCACAACATCTCTTACGACAAGTTCAATATCCAGCTGGGTGACACCCTGCGCCATCCGCACTTCGGCGATGACAAACCCTTCGATGCCATTGTGTCCAACCCGCCGTATTCGGTGAAATGGATCGGCAGCGATGACCCTACCCTGATCAATGACGACCGCTTTGCCCCGGCCGGCGTGCTGGCGCCCAAGTCCAAGGCGGACTTCGCCTTCGTGCTGCATGCGCTGAGCTATCTTTCGGCCAAGGGCCGCGCCGCCATCGTTTGCTTTCCCGGCATCTTCTATCGGGGCGGTGCCGAGCAGAAGATCCGCCAATATCTGGTGGACAACAACTATGTGGAGACGGTGATATCGCTGGCCCCAAATCTGTTTTTCGGTACCACCATCGCCGTGAACATCCTGGTGCTGGCGAAAAACAAGACCGATACCGCCATTCAGTTTATCGACGCCAGCGCGCTGTTCAAGAAGGGCGTCAACAACAACCTGCTGGAAGATACGCATATCGATCAGATCATGCAGGTCTTCGATAGCAAGGCGGCTATTGATCACTTCGCGCAATTGGTGCCGATGGATATGATTGCCGCCAACGATTACAACCTGTCGGTCAGCAGTTATGTGGAAGCCAGAGACAACCGCGAAGTTGTAAACATTGTCCTGCTCAATGCCGAGCTTAAAACCACGGTGACCAGGATTGACCAATTGCGCAAGGACATTGATGCCATCGTCGCTGAGATTGAAGGCGAGGAGCTGGAAGCATGAGCGGCGTAAATTTCTTGGACAAGCTGCTGGATGGCGTTGCCGTAAAGTGGACGGCATTGGGTGACGAGCGCTTTGTAGAAGTTGCGAATGCCGCAAGGAGGCCGGTAAAGGCTTCGCTGCGTGTATCTGGGAAGGTTCCATATTACGGTGCGAATAATATCCAAGACTATGTGGATGGATACACCCATGACGGCGAGTACGTGCTGATTGCAGAGGATGGCTCAGCAAGTCTTGCAAACTACTCTGTCCAATATGTGGCGGGTAAATTCTGGGCAAATAATCACGTGCATGTTGTGCGTGCCAAGCAAGGGCTGAATGCTAGATTTCTCTACCACTATCTGTGCGCGGTGGATTTCATTCCTTACTTACCAAACAAGGACAGATCGAAGTTAACAAAAGGGGAGATGATCAAGATCCCTCTCCCTATCCCCTGTCCAGACAAGCCTCAAAAATCGCTTGAAATTCAAGGCGAAATCGCCCGCATATTGGACGGCCTTACCGAGCTGACCACCGAGCTGACCATCGAGCTTGCTACCGAGTTGACTGCACGTCAGAAGCAATACAACTACCATCGCGAACAGTTGTTGAATTTTGAAAATGGCGAAGTCAATCGATTGCCTTTGGGGCATCCTGCAGTAGGTGGATTTATTCGTGGCGGTGGTTTTCAAAAGAAGGATTTTGCGGAGAGCGGTTTTGGTTGCATTCACTACGGGCAAATTTACACTCACTATGGAACATTCGCGGATTCGACGAAAACATTCGTCTCAGAAAAGTTCTTCAAGAAAGCGCGAAAAGCCCGGCCAGGGGATTTGATAATTGCTACAACAAGTGAGAACGATGAAGATGTCTGTAAAGCGGTTGCTTGGCTTGGGGGAGAGGAAATTGCGGTGAGTGGCGACGCATGCATTTACAGGCATAACTTGAATCCTAAGTACGTATCTTATTTCTTTCAAACTGAAAATTTTCAGAGGCAGAAAAAGTTAAGAATTACAGGTTCAAAAGTGCGGCGTGTAAATGCCGATGATTTGGCTAAGTTGATTATTCCTATTCCTTCGACTGAAGAGCAGGTGCGTATTGTTGCTATCCTTGATAAGTTTGAGGTGCTGAATAGTTCAGTCGCCAAGGGCTTGTTGCGCGAAATAGATATTCGCCAGAAGCAATGCGAGTATTACCGTGATCTATTGCTGATCTTCCCAAGGACTGAAGAAGTGGAGGCATAGCATGGGCATTTCACTCGCGGAAATCGCCCAACAGTTACACAATGCCAACAAAAAAGTGCAGCTAATCTATGCCTTTAATGGCACTGGCAAGACGCGCCTGTCACGGGCCTTCAAGCAGTTGATCGCCTCCAAGGGCGAGGACGAAGAAACGGCTGAGCCGCCTGCCTCGTCGCGCAGAAAAATGTTGTATTACAACGCCTTTACCGAAGACTTGTTCTACTGGGACAATGACTTGGCATGGGATGCCAATCCCAGGTTGCGAATTCAGCCCAATGCCTTTACCGACTGGCTGCTGGTGCTGCTCAGGGACTTGGGCCAGGATGGCAATATCATCCACCATTTCCAGCGCTACACCAGCGACAAACTGACCCCGCACTTCAGTGAAGACTTTTCCGAGGTAAGCTTTTCGCTGGAGCGGGGCGATGATGAGGGCTCTGGTCGGCTCAAGATTTCCAAAGGTGAAGAAAGCAGCTTTATCTGGAGCATTTTCTATACCTTGCTCGAGCAGGCCATTGCTGTGCTAAACATCGCCGAGCCGGACGATCGAGAAACACGGGTCTTCGATGGACTTGAATACGTTTTTATTGATGACCCCGTCAGTTCACTGGATGAGAATCACCTGATCGAGTTGGCCGTCAATCTGGCTGCCTTGATCAAGTCCAGCCCGTCCGTACTGAAGTTTGTCGTGACCACCCATAGCCCGCTGTTCCACAATGTGCTGCACAACGAACTCAATGCGAAGGCCTGTTATTTACTCAATCGGTTTGAAGATGGCACTTTCGAGCTTGTGGGAAAACGGGGCGACTCAAACAGGAGTTTCTCGTACCATCTGCATCTGCGGCAGACCCTTGAACAGGCGATTGCCACGGGGCAGGTGGAGCGCTATCACTTCACCCTGCTGCGCAACCTCTACGAGAAAACCGCTAGTTTTCTTGGCTATCGAGAATGGTCGGATCTCTTGCCGGATGATCGACTGACCTATCTGAACCGCATCATTCAATTCACCAGTCACAGCACCTTGTCCAACGAGACGGTGGCCGAGCCTACGCCGCAAGAGAAGCAGACCGTCAAATTCCTGCTGGACAATCTGATCGACAATTTCGGCTATTGGCGGCCACAGGACATGCAGAATGGTTGAGTACACCCAGACCATCGTCGAATCCAACAACTTCATTGTCCTTGACAGGTACAGCAAGGACTGGAAGGTCGCCGACAGCTACCAGAGTGAAGGCGAGCTGGAGCGTGAGTTTATTCATGACCTGGAGCAGCAAGGCTATCAGTACCTGCCTGCTCTCAAGACACCCGAGGCCCTGCTGGACTACGTCCGTCAGCAATTGCAGGCCCTGAACCAGGTCCAGTTTTCGGACGATGAATGGTCGCGCTTTGTGGAGAGCTGGCTGGACATGCCCAGTGAGGGCGTCGTTGACAAGACCCGCAAGATTCACGATGACCATGTGCATGACTTCGTCTTCGATGATGGGCGCATCCAGAACATCTACCTGCTGGACAAGAAAAACCCTGCCCGCAATACGCTGCAGGTCATCAAACAGTTCGAGCAGGCCGGCAGTCATGCCAACCGCTATGACGTGACGATTTTGGTCAATGGTCTGCCGCTGGTACAGGTCGAGCTGAAAAAGCGCGGCGTGGCGATTCGCGAAGCCTTCAATCAGCTGCACCGCTACAGCAAGGAAAGCTTCAATGGCGAGCGCTCACTGTTCAAGTATCTGCAGTTGTTTGTTATTTCCAATGGCACGGATACGCGCTACTTCGCCAATACCACGCAGCGCAGCAAGCACAGCTTCGACTTCACCATGCATTGGGCCCTGGCCGACAACAGTCCGATCAAGGATCTGAAAGACTTCACGGCGACCTTCTTGCAGCGGCGTACCCTGCTGGATGTGTTGCTGACCTATTCGGTGTTCGATGTTAGCAACACCTTGCTGGTGATGCGTCCGTATCAGATCGCCGCCACCGAACGCATCTTGTGGAAAATCAGGAGTGCCCATCAGACCAAGCGCTGGAACAGCATCGAGGGTGGCGGCTATATATGGCACACCACGGGCTCCGGCAAGACGCTGACCAGCTTCAAGGCGGCGCGTCTGGCGACCGAGTTGGAGTTTATCGACAAGGTGTTCTTTGTGGTGGACCGCAAGGATCTGGACTACCAGACCATGAAGGAATACCAGCGTTTTTCGCCCGACAGTGTGAACGGTTCGGACAGTACCGCCGGGCTCAAGCGCAATCTGGAAAAGGATGACAACAAGATCATCGTCACCACCATCCAGAAGCTCAACAATCTGATGAAGAGCGAGGCGGAGCTGCCGGTGTACCGGCAGCAGGTAGTCTTTATTTTTGATGAGTGCCATCGCAGCCAATTTGGTGAGGCGCAGAAGAACCTGAAGAAAAGGTTTAAACAGTTCTACCAGTTCGGTTTCACCGGCACGCCGATCTTTTCGCAAAATGCATTGGGTGCAGACACCACGGCCAGCGTGTTCGGCCGGGAGCTGCATGCCTATGTCATTACCGATGCCATCCGCGACGAAAAAGTGCTCAAATTCAAGGTGGACTACAATGATGTGCGTCCGCAGTTCAAGGCCATTGAAACCGAGCAGGATGAAAAGAAGCTCAGCGCCGCAGAAAACCGCCAGGCCTTGTTGCACCCAACTCGCATCCGTGAAATCTCGCAGTATGTGCTGAAGCATTTCCGCCAGAAAACCCATCGGCTGCAAGGCAGTGGCAAGGGCTTCAACGCCATGTTTGCGGTGAGCAGCGTCGATGCCGCCAAGGCGTATTACGAGTCGCTGCGAGCCTTGCAACAGGGCAGTGACAAGCCGTTGAAGATCGCCACGATTTTTTCGTTCGCACCGAATGAAGCGCAGGATGCCGTCGGCGACATCGTGGATGAGAGTTTTGAGGTATCCGCCATGGACCGCAGTGCCAAGGAGTTTCTGAGCGCGGCCATCGGTGACTACAACGCCTTGTTCAAAAGCAACTTCGACGTGAGCAGCAAGGGCTTTCAGAACTACTACCGTGACTTGGCCAAGCGCGTGAAGGATCAGGACATCGATCTGTTGATCGTGGTCGGCATGTTTCTGACCGGCTTCGATGTGCCAACGCTGAATACCTTGTTCGTGGACAAGAATCTGCGCTATCACGGCCTGATTCAGGCCTATTCGCGTACCAACCGCATTCTTGATGCCACCAAAACCTTTGGCAACATCATCACCTTCCGTGATCTTGAACAGGCCACTGTCGACGCCATCACGCTGTTCGGAGAGAACAATACGCGCAACGTGGTGCTGGAGAAGAGCTACCAGCAGTATATGGAAGGCTTTACCGACACGCTCACCGGCGAGGCACGGCGCGGATTCGTCGATGTGGTGACCGAACTGGAGCAACGCTTTCCGGATGCCAGCAATATCGTCAAGGAGTTCGACAAAAAGGCTTTTGCCAAGTTGTTCGGCGAATATCTGCGCGTGGAAAACGTGCTGCAGAACTACGACGAGTACGCCAGTCTGAAGGCCTTGCAGAATGTTGACTTGGACGATCCGCAAGTCGTTGAGGCGTTCAAGGTTGAGCATCATCTGGATGATGAGCAGCTGGCAGCGTTGCAGCTTGTCCGCTTGCCTGCCGAGCGCAAGATCCAAGACTACCGCTCGACCTACAACGATATCCGCGATTGGTTGCGACGTGAGAAAGCGGGCAATGAGAAAAACGAATCCACCATCGACTGGGATGACGTGGTGTTCGAGGTGGACTTGCTCAAGTCGCAGGAAATCAGCCTAGATTACATTCTGGAATTGATCTTCGAGAAGAACAAGAAGGTCAAAGACAAGGCATCTCTGGTCGATGAGATGCGCCGGGTTATTAGTGCCAGCCTGGGCAATCGAGCGAAGGAAAGCCTGGTGGTTGACTTTATCAACCAGACCGATCTGGATCGGATCGGGGACAAGGCCAGCGTGATCGATGCTTTCTTCACTTTCGCCCAGTCCGAGCAGCGGCTCGAGGCGGAAGCACTGATCAGCGGCGAGTCGCTGAATGAAGATGCAGCCAAACGCTATCTTGCCACCTCATTGAAGAGGGAGTTCGCCAGCGAGAATGGGACCGAGCTGAATACCCTTCTGCCCAGAATGAGCCCGCTTAACCCGAACTATCTCAAGAAGAAGCAAGAGGTCTTTCAAAAAGTCGCTGCTTTTGTTGAGAAATTCAAGGGTGTTGGGGGGGCTTTGTAGCCGAAGGCTGCTGGTTTTTGATGGCGTTCATGGGGGTGATCAGTGGTTTGTCCACTTTCAACTGTCGGTGGACCTGGGAGAAGCCACGAGATGGTCGTTACGATATGGATCGAAGCCTGGCTAGTCGCCATCACCATTTGACTGTCAGGGTCTGTGGGTCTGTCAGCCAAACACCGCCCCTGACCGCTTGATATAGCCCACAAAGTCGATACATGGCGCCCGCACGCTTTCCATCGCACACACGGCTGGGATCTTCCAATTGCTCATCTTCTTGTGAGGCGTGAGCTGCGGCGCTTCATTGGTGACCAGGGTGTGACCATGTAGCTTGGCGGTGGCAACGATCAACAAGTCGTTCTCATCGACGCCGCCGCCATATCGGTCTTCCACAATACCCAGCAAGGTCTTGATGCGGAGGGCTTCCAGCAGAATGGCTTGCGTGATGGGCAGCCTGTGCAGTCCGGCATCGCGGAGCCAAGCCATGCACTCGGGTGCCTTGTGCTCGACTTCCTCGACGGCTACCTGAGCCATCAATAGCTGACCTTGCTCGATCTGTTGCGCCAGCCAGGCCCAGAGTCCGGGGAACTGCGTGACTGGGTAATTATCCCAAGCATGGATCATGGACGATGCATCAAAGACCTGCATAGTAACGTTCCAGCTGGTGCAGGTCGGCGATCTTCAGATGGTCCAGATAGGTGCTGGCCTTGGTCAGACTGATCCGCTGACTGTGCATGGCATCCAGTACGGTGCGGACATAGCCATCGCCAAAGATATGCCGGGGTTCGCGATGGCGCCACTCACGGCTGCCGCCGCTGTTCTCTGGCAGAACTCTCTGCTGGATCCATTGCCGATACGCCGCATAGTCGGCAGCGGGCAGGCGCCCGGCATCCATCAGCCGGCGCAGAATGACTTCGGTACTGACACCCCAGGCCTTGCGTTGGGGTTCCAGCCAGTGATCGAAGCCGGTGGCTTCGACGGGGCGTTCATCATCGTGGATGCGTGCCAGGAAGGTATCGGGGACCAGCAGATGGCCGGCAAAGGCGTTGGCCTCTCGTTCATGGCCTTCCGAGGCATGCAGGTCGGTCTCGTCATCGATCGAGCTGGTACGATGCAGCAGCACGTGACCCAGCTCGTGCATCAGGGTGAAGCTTTGCCGGGTATCGGTATCCTGTTTTTTCACAACGATGACTGGACAAGCGGGATCGTAAAGCGAGAACCCCAGGATCGGGCTTTCCTTGGCGATCTGCCATGCGCCGCCGTAGCCATTGCTGCGAAAGACCAGCAGTCCGCGTGCCTCGATGGCCTGGCGGTAAGTGTCAAAGCCATTCTGATCACCCAGACCCAGCCAGTGACGCACGCGACTGGCCGCGGTGGCCAGATCCAGGCCCTGCAGGTCCGGCGGTTGGAAACGCGTGACCTCGGCAGGATCCAGTTCGTCCCGCAGGCTCAGGAATACTTCTCGCTGTCGCTCGACGCGCTCGATCAGCTGCTTCAGGCGCGCTGACAGTTCAGGCTTCTGATTGTTCAGGCTGCGGAACTGTGGCGAATGTACCTTGGTGGCATTGACCGGGCCCGGTTCCATAAAGAAAAGGATGCCGCGACCGCTCCAGTCCGCGAGCTTGCGCAGCTGGTTGAAGGTCAGACCGTGCTCACCCGCCATCACCTTGTCCAGATTCGCCGGGGTGATGCCGATCGCATGGGCAAGCGCCTCCCGGCTTGTGCCCTGATCGGCACAACACCAGGCGATGCGTTCCCGGTTGATCGATTGGATGCGTTCCATCATCGGATGATAAAGCGCCGGCAGGTGTTGCGGATAGCGGTGTTGGATAAGGCCTTGGCATTCAAGATCTGCCCGCCCAGCTCTGACGATAGATCGATCTACTCCGTATGGGTACGGTCGGCCTGTTCAGCCGCATCGGCGTGACCAAGTATGGGTTGCCTACTGTAGTTTGGTGATTGAAGGTCGTGATTGCCCGGCCCAGGAAAATATTCAGGGGCCCAGTCGCGCCAGGCCGGCAGGGAGAAATGAGTTCACCGCTGGGCCGCGATCGGCGGATGATCGGTGTGCGGTTGACCATGCCGGCGGCATACCTGTGCTGCCGGATTGGGGGCGCGTGTATGAGCTGAAGCGCACCGTCTGAGGATATGGCCCAGGCCAGAAATCGCGATGTGCGGACTGCGCTGGCGGCGATGCAGCGTGCCGCCCAGTCGGCAAGGCCGTTGGTTATTCGGACCGCAACGGCCATTGTGGTGATAAAGGATGGTCAGTCGGTGCGGATAAACGCCGAGCAGTTGTGTGGTGAGTGTAGAGGTCTGACGCATGCGGTATAAATAAAGCCGTATGGATGCCCAAGCGCAATCAAGCTTTTCGTGCGACGTGCTCCCTGCAATGCCTGAGATGGCTTATGACCGGCTTGGAAGGTCGATGGCTGGCGAAACTGGCCTGCGTGGGTGCGTTACGGCCTCCTACGCCAGCCCCAATAAAGCAAGCCATAGCTGATGGCGATGGCCGGAAGGTCGATCAGCAGCAGCACTGGCCATGGATTGACCCATTTGTCCATATTGACGCTGCGGCCGTAAAAAGGCGGGCCAGTGCCGAAGGCCCCCCACAGATTGACGGCGTTGAAAAAAAACAGTCCGATCCATATCGCTATGGCGGGTAAGGTTGCAAGCATGCGCTTCATGGCGATCACCGCGTTGATGTCGTCGAATAGTGCACGGTCAGGGGGATGTGGCAGTCCGCCTCGCTTTTGAGAAGGCTCTGCATCTCGCTCACGAATGTTTCCATCTGATTCCATAAATCAATGCATCCTGCCGATCCCGGTGTGCTGCCTCCGTGTATAAAGAAGCCGCCTCGGCCATAGGTATTCGTACCCGGGAACGAGTGGATGGTCAGCCGGTGGTGTCCCCAGACGCTGGCTGGCTCATAGATGTGGTAGAAATGGCGTGTCCAAAGTTGAGATGGCCGAATCCAGTAGCGTCCTTCTGGAATGGGGCCATGCCCCGAGAGGCGTTGCCTGGCGATCGAATAGTCGAACCCCTGCGACAGGCGCCGACCGGACACGGCATGGTAGCTTCGTGCGCTGTCCATAAAGCGAAGGCGATGCCCGTCGAAATTCAGCTGCATTGTCGATCGCTTGCACGGCGGGCATGCGGGCAGCGAGCGTTCTTTGGAGTAGTCACGCATTTTCATTCTGCCAGCGCATGGGTGTTTACCAGAGTGCGAGATATGGATATGGATGGCTATCAGGATGTGACCCGGTTCGAGTAGGGGTTTTCTTGCATCATTCAGGTGATCGTTGATGTCATGGTTTCGGATCGATCTATCAAGGATAGTGATGAGGTCGTGGTGACCTTGGCCATGCAGCCAGCAGGCTGGTTTGACTTCAGATGCGAATGTTGTGCTGGTCATAATATTGGGGTGGTGGCCCGGCGGCATGAAGCTTTGGTTGCAGGGCAGAGCCGATGCGCCTGGGCCATGAACCGGGTCTTCATCCGTGCAGGGCTAGGGTGCTTGCATCGCCGCATCTGGCTTGAGGCTTCAGCATGGTGAGATCATGAAGAGGCTGCGCAATGTGCTTTGGATCATCGTCAGCCTGCTTGCCGGGCGGGAGATCACTCGTTTTATCTTGAGTATTGATGCGCCCTCGCCGCGGCTGGATGCGATGCTGGAATGGCTGATCAGCTGCTTTAGCTCAGAGGCTGCGAACAACCCTGACATCGTATTCACTACCGGCGCACTGTTGACGATGCTGTTGTCGACAGGCATGTCCATGGCCGTGATCTATCTGCTGTGGCAGCTGGGTGTGCGACGGCGATGGCTGAGATCGGGGCCTTGAACCCGTTGCGCCAAATATCGCTGGATGGAGGCTTCCATCCGGCAGTGCCGGCCTTGTGCCTGCAGCAGCCTGGGGCCGTCTGGATGGTATCCAGAGATTCAAGGTAGCGGCTGGCCGGAAGCATCCTGACTCAGCTGGGCCAGTACATGCTCCGTGGCAGCCTCCATGCACAGCAGTCTGGCGGTGGCTTCCATGCGGCCGCCGGCATAGTCCGCGGCCGCTGATGTCGCGCAGCTTTTGTCACGTTGCTTCCGCCAGTCGGCAAGTCCGGTTGCATTTGGCAGTACTGGATGGGGGCCTGCCTTGCCTGCATGTAATGAGCGCTCGTCCAGTTTGGCATCGGCGCTCAAAAGGTCGCGCCAGGCGCAGAAGTACATGGCTTGCTGGCTGCCATTGCAGTGGCTGAGAAGCCTTTGCAGCGTGGCTTCAGGCAAGCCGCTGCGTTGGGTCAGCTGTTGGACAACATCTGATGGTTCCGGCTGCTCGGTCGAATAGCTGGTATTTGCCATGCAGGTGACCACGGCCCATAGGGAAGAAAGTACGCGCCATTTCATGGGTAGTGTCCTGGATCCTTATTTGGGACAGTCCGGACGACGAGGTTGCCGGTGTGGTGGGTGATGCGGTAGCCCCCAAGGGGATGGTGCGATGCTGCTCAGCCCTATGGTGCATGCCCCCGGTCATCGAATGGCGTACGGCGAGGATATGATCGGTGCAAGATGGCCAGATGGGGCGGCATGCCATGGTTTTGTTGGTGGTTTTTTTTGTATGGATGGCTGAATAATTATGTTCTTGTTTCAATGTTCTATGACCGTTTTACTATGCGATGCCATCCAAGCCACAGCAGCGCGATGATGATGATCAGACCTGTTGCGTCGATACCCATCAGCCAAGGCAATGGGCTGGCCCATTTGTCCATATTGGTGGTGCGGCCGTAGTAGGGCGGGCCGCCGCCATAGGCTTCCAGAAGGTTGACGGTATTGATAAACACCAGTCCGCCCAGAACGATCAGTGCAGCCAAGGATGAAAGCATGCGTTTCATGGGGTCTCCTGTGTGCATGGCGTACGATCAGCGAGATATTGCAGTCCCCCTCAGCATTCAGGATGGCTTGCGCACAGCGGGTGAAGTCGTCCATCTGATTCCACAGATCCATACAGCCTGCCGAGCCGTGGTTTGTGCCGCCATGGATAAAGAAGCCACCACGTTCCCATGTATGGATTACTGGCCAATGGGGAATGCTTATCCGGTGCTCTCCCTTGGCCCTTGCTGGATAGGTCAGGCCAGTCGCTTGGCGTTGGGCTGGACGCGGCCTTGGGCCGGCAGGTGGACAGGGTCTGATATATCCGGCTGCCGGGATGAAAGCGGTGCGCTCAACATGCTTGTGGATGACAACCACGGCAGGGGAAACTGATGTCTTCTGCTGCTGGATGGGGTTGATGCCTGCCTGGAGATGAGTGCCTTCTTGCATGGTTCAGCGTGGGGAGTGCCACATGCCGTGTCTGTCAGACCCAAGGAATTGCCTGAGTGATTGTGGATAGACGTCCACATGCTTGGTTTTGTTCTTTGCGGCGATGATCCCGGTCTCGACACTGGCTTGACTGCCTTGTGACAACGAAACTGCTTCACTGATTGTTCCTGACGGCACTTGATGATGGGCAATCGCATGCACCGGCCTTCGTTTTCAGCCTGCTGGTCAGCGGCCCAGCGCATTTATGAGCCTTCCAACCCAGGCGAAAAAGTGGCTCGAGTGATCGGTGGACGGGTGGCCTTCAATATCCTTGAGGTTGATCGACCGTTTCGATGGCGCAACACCTGTGCCGTCAGGATGAGTTATATCCTCAACCATTGTGGAGTGCTGATTCCGGCTGTACCGGACATCACGGTTTCCGGTGCAGATCACCGGCAGTACTTCTTCAGAATCGAAAATCTTCAAGCCTTTCTTCTGCAGCGATAGGGCCAGCCCGACGTGAACCTGAAGTCTCCGCTATCGAGAAGGCATCTGCAGCAACGCAAAGGCATACTCCTTTTTGGCGTATCTGGATGGATTGATGCATCAGGGCATGTGACCTTGTTTGATGGCCACGATTGTTATGATCAGTGCTATTTCAACAATGCATCCATCGGCAGCTACCAGGCGAGGCAAGCAAGCTTCTGGGGGCTTGGATGAGGACCCAGCTGCAAATTGTAGCCGTTGCGCTGGTGATCTCGTGGTTGATTCCGATGGCGGCTTGGCCAACGGAAGACTGCCAGTGCGAGCACCGCGGTCCCGAGGCTGCCGGGCGCAGCTATGCGGTCAACTACCGTGATCTTGTGCTGGCAAACTGTATTGCCAGGGCCTACAAGACGGATACGGATGCCTCCATGGATGCGGGTAGAAGCGCTTCTGCCTTGCTGGAATGGACGGCCTTCAATATGGATGATGCAAGCCGTCCAATGGTCGACATCATCAAGTCGGCGTTGGTCAATGATGGCACGATCGACGGGTCGGGAAAGTTGACCAAGGACGTCCGTTCGAGTTTTTCAAGATGTATGGATCTCTATCATGGATCGGGTCTGGCCGAACAGGTCAGGCGCTATGTCGGCTGGCCGGCACGCACGGCCAGGGATGACGCACGGGCACAAGGTCCGGGCCCGTGATGCGCAGGGTATTGCTGACTTCGGGATGGACTTGCGGATGAAGTGGACATTGATGGCAGGACTGATGCTCGCATGGGTATCCACGCCGCTGGCCATAGCCTTTCCGGTGGGAACGCCGCAACCACCGAAGGAGGCTGACTTGGCTGTCAAAACACAAGTTGATGTCAGGAGCTTCAAGGATGCGGTACTGGCGATATGTCTTGCCGAGGCCTACCGGCATGATCCGATTCCGGCCAAGGATCTGCAGGCTTCAATCGCGGCATGGCGGCGATCGACGGTTTTGGATCAGAAACAGGTCGACAAGTATGTGACGCCCCTGGTCGATGCCTATGTGCAGCGGGATTACTTCAACCCCCTGGCGGAGACCGAGGTCCGAGGTCTCCGCTTCGATTTCCTCAAGTGTCTTGATCTTTATCATGACCCCATCCTGGACCGAGTGGTCAAAAAGCTGGAAGAGGATATAAACCATAGAGGGGCGAGGCCGCTGCCTCACAAACGCATTGAGGGACGGTGATATCTTATGTGGACACGATCTGCTCGATGACGGTGTTGCTGAAGTGATGGCAAGGGATCTTGGACGGTCGCGGTCGCGGTCGCATGCTTCCGCTGGTGCCGTGCCGTGCCGTGCCGTGCCAGGGCGGGGTGCACTTTCCGTGTTGTTCAACTGGAAGGGCATGCCGGTGTCCGCTATGGCTGGACCAGCGGATAGTGATGTCGGGTCTTGTGCTCGGGACACTTCCTATAACGACCAGGTCAAACGGGATCAGGCCGGCCTGAGCGACCAAAAAAGATCGGTATCGCGCCGGCTGAAATCTGGCTTGCTGATCAGACAGGCGTTGCCTGCGGGCTTCAGGCGACCGCTCTTGGAACGGGGCCTGCCACTGAGTCAGATCTTGCCATGGCGGTGATCAATCAGGACTGAGCTATTTGCTTATGATGTCCGTCGCAGACGATCTGCCGATGTTGATTCATGACCTCCTACGATCCGTCCTTCCATGGTCCAGGAAGCGCTGACTTTCCGCACGGTATATTTGCCAAAAAGCTCCAAGAAGCATCGTGACGGATTGCCACTGACAGCAACGGGCCATTGCTGGATAGGTCAGGCCAGTCGCTTGGCGTTGGGCTGGATGCGGCCCTGGACCGGCAGGTGGACAGGGTCTGATATATCGGGCTGCTGGGATGAAAGCGGTGCGCTCAACATGCTTGTGGCTGACATCAACGACAAGGAAGGCAGATGTCTGTTCCTGATGGTTGGCCTTGATGCTTGCCTGGAGAGAAAGGTCTCCTTGCATGGTTGGCATGGGATGTGTCTGGCCTGTGGGTAACGGGCTCAAGACGTGGCCTCGAAAGTGCTTCGTAAAAGACGTCCATATACTTTGGCTTATTTTTGGCTTGGATGATTCTTCTCTCGACGCGGTCTTGACTGCCTCGTGACAGTGGATCTGCTTCACTGCTTGTTCCTGACGGCACTTGATGACGGGCAATCGCATGCACCGGCTTTCGTTTGCAGCCTGCTGGTCAGCGGCCCAGCGCATTTATGAGCCTTCCAATCCTTCCGACAAGGTCGCCAGGGTGGTAGGCGGTGCGGTCTCTTGGAATATCCGTAAAGCGGTGCACTCGCAACGCTGGCGCAATACCTGTGCTGTCAGAATGAGCTATATCCTCAACCAAAGTGGCTTGCTGATTCCGGCTATACCCAAGAGTACTGTACCCGGCGCAGATCACCGGCAGTATTTCTTCAGGATTTCGGCGTTGAAAGCCTTCCTTCAGCAGCGGTGGGGTCTTGCCGGTCAGTGCTTGTATAGCCTTGTTTCCGGATATGGCTTCAGGTTGAGCAAAGGTATTTTGATCTTCGATGTTTCGGGTTGGGGGGATGCTTCTGGACATGCCACCTTGTTTGATGGACGTCGCTGTTATGACCAATGCTACTTCAACGATGGAGGGCAGAGGCGCTATCACGTGGACTGTGCAAGCTTGTGGAACTTGGAATGAGCCGGCGCTTCGTGGTCATGTTGGCCTGTCTGCTGGCATGCTCGGCTGCCCAATCGCTTGCTGATACGGACTTCGATGAACATTACCCGCATCAAGGGCCAGAAGCGGCCGGTCGCAGCTATGCGATCAATTATCGGGATCTGGTGCTCGCCAATTGTATTGCCAAGGCCTATGCCAAGGATCCCGATGTCGACAAGGATGCCGGCAGCAGCGCCTCTGCCTTGATTGAATGGTTGGCCTACGATATGGATGCGGCTACCCAGCCGATGTGGGAGCTGCTTGAGCGCTATCTGGATCGGCGCTATACGGCTCCCGGCCGGAATGCTTCTCACAAGGACGTCCGATTCGACTTTATGAAGTGTCTTGATCTGTACCACAGTGCCGCGCTGCAGGATCAGGTCCGGCGCTATGTGGGTGATCCGGACAGGACTGCGAGGCAGGATGCGAAGGCGATGAATCTGGATCCATAGGCATCGCATGCCATCGAGCATGGACGGAGTACGTCATGGTGGGATCGGCAAGGAAGTGGGTATGTGTGGTGGGGCTGGGCTGTCTGGGCTTGCCGGTACAGGCCGCCGATGTGCCAGTGGCGCCATCGTTGGCCGATACGGAAGCCCGGTCACGATCGTCTGTCGAAAATTTCAAGGATCAGGTACTGGCCATGTGCCTGGCCGAAGCCTACCGGCATGATCCGGCGCCTTGGAAGGATCTGCGAGCGACGGTCGGGCTGCTTGGCCGGACGGCAGGTTACGACCCTCGGCTTGTTGATGAGTATGTGACGCCCCTGGTCGATGCCGATGTCCAGCAGGATTACTTCAACCCTGTTGTCGAAACCGAGGTGCGTGGTGTGCGCTTTGATCTGTTGAAGTGTCTGGATCTCTATCATGACCCCATTCTTGACCGTTTGGTCAAAAAGCTGGAAAAGGAGACTAGCCATGGAGGCGCAAAACAGATACCCCATGGGCGCGTGGAGGGGCGGTGATATCCGATGGCGGTACGATCAGCCAAACGGCGGTGTTGCTGAAGTGCCGGGATGGCACATGGGGCAGGCACGACCGCATCCTGCGGGCAGTGCCATGATAAAGGGGACGCCTGCCTCAGTGCTGCTGCTGGTCTGGATGGTGATGTCGCTGTCTGCCATGGCGGAACCGCTGGACAAGGCGGACTGGTCGTGTGCCCAGGGCAGCTCCGCAAGCGCTCAGGTTGAACTGACCAATGCCGGCCTGATTGATCAGAACAAGGTCGACAATGCGCATACCGAAATCCGGTTGCTGGCCAAGCAGCCGCTGCCCAAGGGCTTCAGCCGGCAGGTATTTGAATTGGTGCTGCACGAGTATGGTGGCCGAAAGCTGAAGGTGATTATTGCCAGCCGCACGGGCGAGGGGGAGTGCCCATATGACCATGTCGATACCTGGGTGGTGTCACAGGCGTTTTGAGGATATTTCCCTTGGTCCGGCTCAGGTGCTGGCGCTTTGAATGTAGTGAGTCGATAGGGCAGAGCATGACTTCAAGCGTTGGTATCGAGGCTGGGATCGCAGGCTTCGATGCCGCGTATTCGCAATCAGGCATCCAAGCTTCCAGCGAGTTCTTCCCTTCCGGTTTTGCAGCTGGTGGGCAGAAGGCGCCCGTATGGACGCAGTTGCTGCAGGCAAGCCGGGGTCAGGACGGGCTGATGACTCCATCGGCTCTGTTTTGACTGACCCCGTCCTGCGGCCGCTCGGGCCTGCGCCAACAGATCATGGTGTCAGGGTGTTCAGGCGTTTTGCGGCGTACCGGCGGGTTGCGAACAGCGCGGTCACATTCGGCGGCAGCGATGCCATGGTGCCAAGCCAAGCCTTGTTCTTCTGCTGCCGCGCCGAGCGGGTTGTTTGTACATCATTGACCGTAGCGCCAGATCAACGGACTTGTAGCCCGTATCGCATCGGCCAGGCACGCCTCGTCTGGATTCGCGGTGGCTCTGCCGGACGGCCTATCATCTCCTCGCCCCTCGATCATGGCTTGCGAGTGCCTGGCTTCGTGTTCGGCGCTGGCCCGCCGACCGGCCAGGACGAAGCTTGGGTGGGTGCATGGCTGGAATGATCCCGCCTTCCATGCAGGGGATGACGTTCGAGGCAGGGACCGGTCGCGAAACGATAATCCCTGGCTGGGTTCAAGTGGAGGCACGATGGCGTGTCCTCCAACGGAACCGGCGGGTTGAGTGCTTGCGGAAGGCCAGCTCACGCAGGTCATCCGGTGCTTTTCCGGTGATGGCATGGTCGTGCCTGAGCCAGGCTCGGCCATCATGGATGCGGGCCTGTGGGGACCATGCTAAGGTCCCGTGTCGTGTGGTATGACGACATTGAAGAGGACGCACCGTGATCAAGCTGATCGCCATTGATATGGACGGGACCCTGCTGGATCCGTCGCACGAGATCACCCCGCGGGTGCGGGCCAGCGTGATCGCGGCACGCGAGCAGGGCATTCGCATCGTGCTGGCTACGGGGCGGCCTTACAGCGGGGTCAAGCCTTATCTGCATCAGCTGGGTCTGGATCAGGGCGAGCATTTCTGCATCACCTCGAATGGTTCGGTGGTGCAGCAGGCCGCCACGGGCGAGATCTGGGTGGAATCCACCCTGGGCCAGGACGAGTTCCTTACTTTCGAGGCGATGGCCCGGGAGCTGGGCGTGCATTTCCATGCCATCAGCCAGGGCGACATGATCACCACCAATCGGGATATCAGTCCGCATACAGTGAAAGATGCCTATCTCACCCATACGCCATTGCGGATCCGCGATCTGGATCAGCTGTCGTCCGACATGCGCTACCAGAAGCTGATGTTCGTGGATGAGCCGGCGGTGCTGGATGCCGCGATCGCACGGATACCTTCCGCTGCATTGGACGGCTACAACTATGTCAAAAGCGCTGATGACTATTTCGAGATTTTGAATCCGGAAGCCGGCAAGGGCCCTGCACTGCGTTTGCTGGCCGAGCGTCTGGGCGTGGCTCCGGCGGAGATCATGGCTATCGGTGATCACGAGAACGATCTGAGCATGTTCCGCTATGTCGGCACCCCGGTAGCGATGGGCAATGCCATCGATGCGGTAAAAAAGGTGGCCAGACATGTCACCCGCAGCAATGCCCATGATGGTGTGGCGCATGCCATCGAGAGCTATGCGCTGAAGGCCTGATGCCAGACGATGTTCTGCGGGTTGGTTCGGAGCGGCCTTGGGTCAGGCTGTCATCGGACTAGAAGCTTCGCGAGATCAGGTAGAGATGGCGCAGTGAGTCCTGTTGGCAGTCTCCAGCGAGGGCCTCACGGTCCAGAATCAGCGTCAGGTGCTCGCCTCCGTGGCTTTTCAGCCTCATCTGGTAAACCTCCCGGAACTGGTTCCGGGGCAGGGCTTCATGGGCCAGCAGCCATATTTCGTTGCGCGTCGGGTCGATATCTTTTTGAGGGATGATTCCGGCGGTGTCCAGACGCTTGATCGCCGCCTCGGCCACGAGCTTGGTGCAATGATCTGTTTGAGGCAGCGATTTCGCCTGCAGCAGCAAGGGGAAGAACAGTCCTGGAAGCAGGCGCAGCAGAATGCCGGTGGCAGATGTCATGAGGACGGGCTCCCTCGGTTGCCGATGCCTGTGCTGGCAGGAAGAGGCAGGTCGCGGGCGACGACCCAGATATCCACAGCATCGTAAGGGCATTCATCTGCGCCGTAGCGGGTGCCCAGGATGAACGTCAGTTGGCGTCCTCCGCTCTCGTGCAGCACGATATGAAAGACCTTCTGGATCAGGCCATCGACGATCGTTTGGCTGGCCAGCAGTTTGATTTCGGTGCGTGCATTGTCCACTTTGGTCTGGTCGATCAGTCCGGCATTGGTCAGTTTGACTTGGGCACTTGCCGAGCTGGCCTGGGCGCAGATCTCGTCCTCGCGACTCAGGGCCACGGCCTGGAAGCTGCAGAGCATGCCCAGTGAAAAAATCATGTCGCGGCAGATAGCCATCTTCATGGGACCACCTCAAGCATGTGATCGCCGCTGTTCCAGATTTTATGCCGCAGCCATGATGAGGCGACGATACAACCTTCGGATGAGTCGTCCAGGTGATGAGGATTGGGTCCGTGAATCAGAAACCCGCTGCGTCCATACATGTGGTTGGTGGGCGCAGGTACCAACCTCAAGGCATAGAGGCCGACTGTGGGGTAGGTCAGCGGTGGCAGGATGGTGTAACGACCCCGTGGCAACGGACCTTTTCCCCGGATGGACTCATAGCGTGCCTGGTTTCTCCATTGACCTTTACCTGCATAAGCCTCGCTGATGGAATGGCCATCATGTTCGAACAGGCCGTTGTTCTGGTGATAGCGCCACGACATGCCTCTCTCCCTGCAGATGCCTCCGCTTGTATCATCAGGTTGGGCAGATTTCGCTGCACCATGGCTTCTGACTTGTTTCAGGCGATGACAGCAGATGCCACATGCAGATCAAGTCAAGTCGATGTCATCCCCGCCTCATTTGACCATGTATATGGACGCTCGTTATTTGATGCTCATGCCTGGCCATGGACCTGACCTGGGATTTCGATACGATATGGATGTCTGTGCTCAGGTCTTGGAGTGGCCCCTGGATTCGAGGACACTGAGACACGCTTGAATCAGAAGGCAGTCCAATGACTGTTTTCAAGCCTATATCTTGCGAAAAGAGCGGTGCTGAGCTGTTGGGCCAGGAACGTCGGCGACGCAGGCACAGCGAAGCCCATCCGGCAATCCGCCTGTGGACGATGCAGGGATGGTGCCCGGCGAGGTTTCCCGTGGCGCTCCGGTGCGAAGCCGTCGTCCTGCGACAGGCCTGATCTGTCCGTTCGCGGTTCAGGCCTGTCTGTTCGAGGCTTGTCAGATCATTCGGTCGGGCGGGGGCTCTCAGACCTTGATGTTCGCCAGACGGCGGTTGATGCCGGCCAGGTCAAATGCCGCTGGATCAAACGGTGTTCCGTACCAGGCCAGCATGGTGTCGTGTTCTGGATGAGCGGGGTCGGCCATGGCTTCAAGAAAGGCTTCATAGCCCGGCTGGCCACCGACATCTTCGGGCGGACAGGCCTGGGCGCCCTCCAGGCAGCAGGGAAGCGACGCGTCCGCCAGGCCCGCAGGGACGGGTTCGACCCGGATATCATGATTCCAGTCGTCGCCGAAGTCATACAGATAGCGGAACCGGTGCTGTCCGCTCAGGGTCTTGAGCAGGCTTCTGCGGGCTTCGGGATGAATCGACAGAAGGGGTCCGGATGGCCGTAGCGGGTTCCGGCGATTTCGAACTCATGCAGGTGCAGGTCTTCCCAACCCATGGCCGCCTGGATGACGCGATGCAATCGGTTCAACGTGATATTGGCCGGGACCATCACGCGGCGCCAGACGACAGGTTTGATATGTTTCAGTGCGATGTGCAGCACAACCGGTTCGGAGGCGGGGCGGCGGGATGGAGCGGTTCGGGTCATGGGATGCGCCTTTTCCGGACTCGATGGGGATATTGAATCATCTTCCGGATCCATGCTGTCTGAGAACGGGTGGCCAGGTCACGATCAAATGTCGTTGTCCCCATCTTGATGGTTGGCAGCAACTGGCAAGGTCTGTTGTTGGTGTCGTGCTTGTCTTGCCATCCTGCCGCCGTGGCCGGCATGGATGCCTGCCCAGTGCAGGTATCCGGCTGCCACCGGCGTCAGATCTGGCTTGAAGCTGGTCTCGCGGGTTTGTAACGGATTCCCCTCAGCACCTGCTGCAGATGCGCCGCGATAAAGCTCTGGCCGAGTGCCTCGCGGGAGAACCAGCGGCGATAGAACAGCGGGCCGATCAGGGCGGCGATCAGCGTATCGACCTGGGGCGCGTCGGGCAGTTCGCCACGGGCGATGGCCCGACCAAGCACTACCTGGAAGGGCTGGACATAGCCTTGCTGCAGCTCGGCGTACATGGCCGCCGTGGCCGGGTCGCGCTCGGCGGCATCGATCACCGAGGGCAGGATCGAGGCCCACGTGGCCTGTTGCAGGCCATCGGCCAGCTCGGTCAGCAAGGTTTCGAGGTCGGTATCCAGCCGGCCGGTATCCGGTATCTGCTGCGGGCGACCGACGGCGATGCAGGCATCGCGCAGCAAGGCGTCACGGTCGGACCAGTGCCGGTAGATGGTGGTCTTGGCGACGCCGGAGCGACGGCTGATTTCATCCATGCTGACGCCGCTGAAGCCGCGCTCGCTCAACAGGGCGGTGGCAGCGTCCAGAATGCTTGCGCGTGAGCGACTGATGCGAGGATCCGTGCCGGTGGCGGCAGGGGAGGTCCTGTCGGGGCTTCGGTCGTATGGCATGGCCCTTGTACCCCGCGGGATCGATGGCGAATAAGACCTTGATCATAGCAAAACAAAACGATACCGTATCGTATCGTTTTTGTGCGCCGGTGTCGGCGCTGCCCGATGTCCACTGATTGGAGACTTTGCATGCATCTCGCTTCTGTTCGTCTGATCGCGGCCGATATCCAGGCCATGGTGTCCTTCTATGAACTGGTGACTGCGCGTAAGGCCGAGTGGCTGGCTCCGGTGTTTGCCGAAATCACCACGCCTGGCGCCACGCTGGCGATCGGTTCGGCAGAGACCGTGGCCTTGTGGCAAACGGGCAGCGGCGAGCCCGGAAAGAACCGGACGGCTTATCTTGAATTTAAGGTCGAGGATGTGGAGGCCGAATTCGAACGCTTGAAGGACAGGGTCGACCTGGTCACGGGCTTGAAGCTGATGCCCTGGGGCAATCGTACGTTCCAGTTCCGGGACCCTGAGGGCAATGCGGTATCGCTGTATACGCCGGTGACCGAGGCGGCAATGGCGCGCTTTGCCAGCCGCTGAAGCCGGTACGCCTGAAGGTTGGCGGAGATCAGGCCGGTGCTTGAGGTTCAGATGGTGGCTGATGTCTTCATCTCTTTCCATGGGACACCCGGCGATGATGGCTTCGGGTGGGAGGGTGTTTTGCTTGCCTTGTCCCGGGAGGTTGGCCCATGGCTGCGATGCGGCGTTGGAACCAGGCCGCACCAACCCGCTGCCCCAGCCCTGCAGACAGACTGACATTGCCGGGCTTGAAGGAAGGCTCTGCGAAGCTTTTCAGGTCGTTCGTGCTGGTTTGTTTCAAATGCCGGCGCGCCGAACGTGGTGTCGCGGGGCGCATCGGACATGTTGCAGAGGTCGGTGCCGCTGTGACCGGTCTCGTGGTCGCTGCGGTTGCACAGATGGTCGAGGTTGCCGCTGATATCGAACTGGCCGCTGCTTTGGCCGCCGCCAGGATGGAAGATGGTGAGGCGGCTGGCATGACTTGCTCCGGTATGCCGGGGCTTGCTGACGCGGTGTGGCGCATTGGCTGCGAGGGAGCTCATCGCGCTAAGCTGGACCTCCCTGGATTGTGTGGCCCTTGTCATGACGGAATCCGCTATTGGCCTGCTTGCCCCGGACGCGCTGCGCGCGCGTTTCTCGGCGGCGATGTCCGCGATGTACCGCGAGGAGGTGCCGCAATACGGGGCCTTGATCGAGCTGGTCAAGGGCATCAATGCCCAGGTGCTGGCTGCTGATCCGGTCTTGCATCGGCAGCTGCGGGACAGCGGCGAGTTGCAGCGGCTGGATGTGGAGCGTCATGGCGCGATCCGTGTCGGTACGGCCGATGAGCTGCGCTGGCTGACACGCTTGTTCGCGTTGATGGGGATGCAGCCGGTGGCTTATTACGATCTGGCCGCCGCAGGGGTTCCGGTGCATTCCACTGCATTCAGGCCGGTCACTGCCGAAGGTCTGAAAGCCAGTCCTTTCCGGTTGTTCACTTCGCTGCTGAGGCTGGAGCTGATCGAGGACCCTGTCTTGCGTGCCCGCGCCGAGGCGATCCTGGCACGCCGCCAGATTTTTTCCGGACGGGCCCGCACGGCCATGGTAGAGGCTGAACGCAAGGGTGGGGTGGCTGATTCCGAGGCGGATGGGTTTGTCGCGGCTGTGCTGGAGACTTTTCGCTGGCAGCGCACGGCCAGTGTCGATCAGGCCACCTATCAGGCGATGCGCCAGGCTCATCCGCTGGTCGCCGATGTGGTGTGCTTCCAGGGGCCGCATATCAATCATCTGACCCCGCGCACCCTGGATATCGATGCGGTGCAGCAGGCGATGCCGGATTTCGGCATCCAGCCCAAGGCCGTGATCGAGGGGCCGCCTCGGCGCAGACTGCCCTTGCTGTTGCGGCAGACCAGCTTTATCGCCTTGCGGGAATCCATTCTCTTTCGGGAGGATGACGGGCACGAAGTACCCGGCAGCCATACCGCCCGATTTGGCGAGATCGAGCAGCGGGGGGCGGCCCTGACAGCGGCGGGCCGGGCTCGCTATGACGCCTGTCTGGCGCGGGCAGGGCAGGGCGAGGGGACCCTTGACCTGGGGGCGGCATTTGCGGACTTCCCGGATGACTGGGCAAGCATGCAGGCCGAAGGTCTGGCCCACCTGGAGTATCAGGTGGCTGCCGGAGCGGTCATACCGGCCGGTGCCGAAGCCTGGCCGGTGGAGGTCTTGCTGGCCCATGGTCTGTTGTCGACGCGGCCGCTGACGTATGAGGATTTTCTGCCGGTGAGTGCGGCCGGCATCTTCCAGTCCAATCTGGGGGAGGGCGGCCCCGGGCACTATCGGGCCGCGCCATCACGACAAGCCTTCGAGGAAGCCATGGGGCGGCCCTTGCTGGATGAGCAGGACTGGTATGCTGCACAGAGCGCGGCATCGCTGCAGGCCGCACGACAGCAGCTGGAAGTGCAAGCCGGAAGTCGTTGAATACGGCACCGCTGGCGCAACGCAGCATGGCGTGTCAAAATGTCGCATAATGCGGTCTGCTGATCCTGCTGATGAAGTGTGGTGGAGTGAAAATGCCCGGTAAACAGTTTGAAACCAGCCTGCGCTTTCTGGCCCAGCCCGGTGACGTGAATTTCGGTGGCAAGGTCCACGGCGGCATGGTGATGAAGTGGATCGACCAGGCAGGGTATGCCTGTGCGGTCAGCTGGAGCGGCGCCTATTGTGTGACGGCTTCGGTCAGCGGCATCCAGTTCGTGTCGCCGATCCATATCGGCGAAATCGTGACCGTGCACGCACAGGTGATCCATACCGGCCGTTCCAGCATGCAGGTGGCCGTGGACGTGCGGACCCAGGACCTGCGCACCGGCGCCAGCCGGCTGGCCACCAGTTGCGTGATGGTCTTCGTGGCCCTGGATGCCCCGGATGGCAAGCCGACGCCGGTGCCGGCGTGGGTGCCGGATGGCGAGTCCGAGCGTCAGATGCAGGATTATGCCAAGCGGATCATGGATCTATCCAAGGTGATGTCCGAACTCAGCGACTTGCGCGGGCACGACGGCCTGGCCACCAACTAAAAATTTTCGTTTTTTTTGCGGTGAATGCTTGACGCCCCTTGGGGGGATGCGCATAATTCACCTCCTCAGTTGGAGGGATACCCAAGCGGCCAACGGGGGCAGACTGTAAATCTGCTGGCTTACGCCTTCGGTGGTTCGAATCCACCTCCCTCCACCAGAAGTTCCGCGCGGCGCGGGAGTAGTTCAATGGTAGAACCTCAGCCTTCCAAGCTGATGGTGCGGGTTCGATTCCCGTCTCCCGCTCCATTGCGGCTTTCGTAGCAGCGTTTGCTCATGTAGCTCAGTCGGTAGAGCACTTCCTTGGTAAGGAAGAGGTCGCTGGTTCGATTCCAGTCATGAGCACCATCTTATCGAGCGGTCCGCTTGTGGTACCTGCTTAAACTTTCTACTTTTGGCTCCGTCGGGGTTTGACACGTATGGCAAAGGGTAAATTCGAGCGGACCAAGCCGCATGTGAATGTCGGCACGATTGGTCACGTGGATCATGGCAAGACGACGCTGACCGCCGCACTGACCAAGATCGGTGCCGAGCGCTTCGGTGGCGAGTTCAAGGCG